>Ga0180221_1000224_pt1 | contig 62697 bp, 59 predicted proteins | sample eDN5th37CKraftMG_FD_151339 | JGI IMG/M metagenome (GOLD analysis project Ga0180221, IMG submission 151339) | Enriched Miracle-Growth compost microbial communities from Emeryville, California, USA - eDNA 5th pass 37_C Kraft MG (version 2) (version 2) ... | reverse complement strand
GGCGGTGGCGGCGCGGGCGGAGACTCGGTGGCCAGAGCGTTGACGCTGTCGGTGCCCGACGGGGAAGTGCCGGTCGGCATAGCGGCCAGTTACGCGCTTGGCGGTACGGGAGGCAATGGTGGCTGGGGCGGTTCGGCCTCTTCTACCTTGAGCAATGCCTTGCTCACCACACATGGCGACAATTCCCAGGGCGTGGTGGTGCAGTCCATAGGCGGCGGCGGTGGTATTGGCGGCAGCGCATCCGCGACGGCCTCGGTGGTCAGCGGATCCGGACAGTCTTTCGGCGCCACGATCGCCTCTTCTCTGGGAGGCTCGGGCGGTAGTGGCGGCAGCGGCGGCACGGCCAGGAATACCTTGCAAGGCTCTCGGATCACCACTTCGGGTCATTACGCCAATGCGATCCTGCTGCAAAGCGTGGGCGGCGGCGGAGGTTCCGGCGGCATCGGGTCGGCCACCGGCAATACCTTCCATACGGATGCCTCCATCACCTACACAGCCGCGCTGGGCGGTTCCGGCGGAAATGGCGGCAATGGCGGGACGGTCAATCTGGAGCTGGATGCAGACAGCGCACTCGTCACCTCCGGCGATGGCGCACGGGGTGCGCTTGTGCAATCCATTGGCGGCGGAGGCGGCGTATCGCAAGGCGGCCAGATCGGTTTCAATTTCACCGGCAGCGTGGGCGGCGCAGAGGGCGGCGAACCCACCGATGTGGATGTCGGCGCCAGCGTATCGCTTGGCCGCAGCGGCCCTGGGGGAGGTGATGGCGGCACGATCCATGTGAGCCACCGGGGAATCATCACCACGCATGGGGCCGATGCAGACGGCCTGCTGGTGCAAAGCGTGGGGGGCGGCGGTGGCGTGGGCGGCGCAGTCGGTGGCGACAGCAAGGACGATGAAGAGCGCCCAGCGCCGTTCAATGATTCCGGTGTCGAGTATCACCTTGATGCTTATCTGGGCGGCAGCGGTGGCGATGGCGGGCGCGGCGGCAATATCGGCAGCGACAGCGAGGCCCTGGACCTGGGCGGCAATACCCATACTTATGGCGATTATGCCGATGCGATCATGGTGCAGTCGATAGGCGGTGGTGGTGGCGTGGGTGGCGCGTCCAGCGCATCTTCCAGCCTCTCGTCATCACAGTTGACGCTGGCGGCAGGTGGTCGCGGCGGCGCTGGCGGCGATGGCGGGACGATCACAGCCTTTTTGAACGGCAACGCCAATGACAACAACAACGGCAATCATGTCAGTACCGAAGGGTACGGCGCAATGGGTATTGTGCTGCAATCCATCGGTGGCGGCGGTGGCATGACGGCATCTGGTTCGTCACGCGCGCACGGTGTGATTTCGGCTGGTGCCCGAGGGAGCCATGCCGGTAGTGGCGGCAAAATCGTCGTGAACGATGGCAGCTGGAGCACGATCACGACTGCCGGTGATAGCGCCCACGGCCTGGTCCTTCAGTCCATTGGCGGTGGCGGCGGCATCGCCATGGCGGGGAGCACAACCTCGGCCGGGGATGCCGGCAGCCATCAGCTTGATCTGCACGCAGGCAGCGCCAATGCATCGGATGCGACCGGTACACATAATGCCCAGGCGCTCTCTATTCGTGCTGCGACGGGTTTGAAGCTCAATACATACGGTGACAGGGCGATGGGGGTGGTGGCGCAGTCCATCGGCGGTGGCGGCGGTATCGTGAGCGCCGGTTCGGCAGACAGCCTCGGATCGGTCACGCTGGGTTCCAGCATTAATGACAATGTGTCGATGGGAGGGTATATAGATCTGAAACTGACAGGGACCATCACGACAAGAGGCGATGGTGCGCACGGTATTGTTGCCCAGTCCATCGGCGGCGGTGGCGGCATCGTGGGCGACACGGCGCAGCCGATCCGTCTGGATGGGAAGTCGGCTTATATCCAGTCCGGAAGCAGCGTCGCCAATAATTCCTCGGGCGAGGAAGTCGATGTCGCGTTCGATGGTGATTTGCAAACCTGGGGAGCCAATGCACACGGCATCGTGGCGCAATCGATTGGCGGCGGCGGTGGCCTGGCGGGTGGTTCAGCAGGCGGGTTTGCCGGATCCGTAGGTTCGGGTGGGTTTTCCCATGTCGTTTCCGTGACGCAATCGGGCACCATTGCCGTGAATGGCGTAGACTCTACGGGCATATTCGTGCAGGGCGACGGTGGCGATGTCGCACCAGGGGGGCATCCGGTCAATGTGACCGTGAATGGCACTGTTCAAGGCGGTTCGGGTGAGGGTAGCGGTGTCTGGGTCTCCGAGGGGGTTGCACAATCAGGCGCATATGATGTCAATCGCCTGACGATCAACGCTGGCGGCATGGTCAGCGCGCTCTCAAAGACGGCAGTGCGCTATGACACCAGACGGGAAGTCAGGACGAACAGCCTGACCATCGACAATTCCGGCACGATCAAAGGCAATATCATCTGCAACGCAAGTGACAGCGACAAGGCCTGCATACTCAACAACAAAGAAGGCGGCGTCGTCATCGATGCCGAGGAGTACAAGGCGGATGTCAATAATGCGGGCCTGCTTGTCATTGGCGAGTCGGGCAGTTTCAAGCCCTTGACCGTTACCGGCAACTTCAGGCAAACCGACAGCGGCGTGCTGCGCACGGACGTGGATTTCGCTGAGCGGCGCGCTTCACGCATGGTCGTGCAAGGCGATGCCAACCTGACTGGTCAGGTGGACGTGTTGGCGCATACATTGCTGCCCGAGCGCGAGCTGACGGTGTTGACGGTGAAAGGCAATACCCGGGGCGCCTTGCAGGCAGTCGACAGCCCGGTCTTCGACTACGACCTGCGGCAGGTGGGACAGGACACCCGCATCCGCGTTGCATCGGCCGATTTTTCCGCGCCGGACATGGAGCTGGGGCACAATCACCAGCAGGTTGCCGGGCACCTGCAGCGCAATTGGGATCTAGGTGGAAATGCTGCCCTGGCGCCGTTGTTCGCATACATGGATACGGCTTCACGGCAAGGCGCGGGTAGCTATCGCGACAGCATTTCGCAACTCTCGCCCGGCGTTACCCTGGCGCCAGCGGCGCAGTCGGCGGCCAATCTGATGCACTTTACCAGCACCATGATGTCGTGCCCGGGGTTTGAGGGGGACGGTGCCATGACGCAAGAAGGTAATTGTTTCTGGGGGCAGGTTACCGGCCGCACCGCGACGCAGGACGCAAGCAGCGATTTATCGGGCTTCCACTACAGCACCATGGCGTATCAATTTGGCGGGCAAAAAGAAGTCAGCCCGGGTTGGTTTGTAGGTGGTTCGGTTGCTTATGAAAACAGCCACATGCGCGGCAGCGAAAAGCGGGTCAGCGGCAAGGGAGACAGCGGCTATGTCGGTGCATTGCTCAAACGTCAGCAAGGTGATTGGACATTCTCAACGGCTGTCGGCGGCGGGTACGGTTCATATCATATGGACCGCACGGTCGGCATCCCGGGTTACCAGGAAACCCTGGGTAGCAGTCCCGAAATTTATGGTTTCAATGCCCGTTTTCGTGCGGCGCGTACCTTTGCCTACGACAGCTTCTATGTGAAGCCCTATGTGGATTTGGATGCCAGCTATACCCGCATGTCCAGCTACAAGGAATCAGGCAGCAATCCGTTAGCCTTGGCGGTAGAAAGCAGCGACCAGTTCACGCTGGGCTTGTCGCCCATGGTGGAAATTGGCGGTCGCACCGAACTGGGCAACGGTGCGATCCTGAGGCCGTTCATGTATGCTGGGGTGTCCTTGCTTTCGCAGGACGGCTGGGCGGCCCGCGCCAGCCTGCGCGGCGCCCAGGGGGCCGGTACGTTTGATACCTCGGTACCTATAGGTGATGTTGTGGGCCGGATAGGTGCGGGTCTGGAAGTCACGAAAACCGGGGGAGTGGAATTCCGCCTGCAATACGACGGCGTGTTCGCGAAGCATGTTCGCAGCCACAGCGGTGTGCTGAAGATGATGAAGCCGTTTTGATCAGTTGCTTGCCGTCATCATGATTTGACGGAGACGTTGGGAAGCTGCGCGGCCCAGCATCAAAGGCGCCAAGTCGTTGGAGAAATAGACTTCGACCTGTGCGCCAGGGCGTTGCGCAACATGGGAGACGTGTTCAAGATTGATAACGACGGAACGGGACAAGGTGTAAAAAGGCGGGGAGGGCAGTTGTTCTGCGAGGCGCTTGAGCGTGATCTTGATCAGTTCGTTGGTATGGCCGACACCGCATAGGCATACGTAGTCGCCTTGGGCTTGTGCGATGGTCAGTTGGTCGGTTTTGATAAAGCGTTTGCCGGATTGTGTACGCATGGCCAGTCCACTGGCGCGAGGCTGTAGCCTGGCCAGTGTCTGGGTCAGCCTTTCGGGGCTGACGGGTTTAAGCAGGTAGTCGACCGCTTCGACATCGAAGGCGCGTGCGGCATGGTTATTGTGTGCCGTCACAAAAACGACGTTAGGGGTGGGATCCAGCCTGTCCAGCAGATCGAAGCCTGTGCCGGAGCTCAAGGCAATATCAAGAAAAATGGCGTCTGGTTTACATTCGCGCGCCAAACGCCAGCCTTGTTCCACGTTGCAGGCTTCCGCGACAACCAGGATATCAGGCGTGGCTTCCAGTAGGCGGCGCAGATAGCGCCGCGCTGGAGCTTCGTCATCAACGATAAGTACGCTTAACATGTTCCTCTCCCCACATGCAATATAAACCATGTTGAGTGTCGAGCTGAAGCTTTGCCCATTGTGAGTGTCATTTTCAGGCGTGGTGCTGGTATGGATTCCTCATGGATAGGTCGGGACTTTCAACACTGTGAAGTGGTGCGGGCCTTTTGGCGAGCGCAAATCATGGTGTGGGGCGGTTTTGGGATCGTCGGTTTTGTCAGCCGCCTGGCAATATTTGAAAATGCCCAGGCGGCAATGTGGTTGACGCTTTGCCAGGAATCCCTGGGTTTCGCGCTGACCAGTTTGGCTACGGTACTGTACTGGCGCCGCCATACCAAAGCGCATTCGCCGGTACTGGTTTGCGTGTGCGTCATATTGTTGTGTCTAGGGGCGTCGGCACTGTTGACGGCTGTCGGCTACGCCGTCAATTACCTGATGGTGCCGGAAATTATCGAAGCAGTACCGCATCAGCAGTTCAAGCTGGCCCTCTTTTACTACATGGGCGTGTTCTCTATCTGGTCGCTGATCTTCTTTGGTGTATCGGCGGAGCTTGCCGCACGTACAGAGCGCATGTCCAAAATGCAAGCTGAATCACGCGCCTTGCGGTTGGAGCTCGAGCGTTTGCAGCAGCAGATAGAACCGCATTTTCTCTTCAACTCGCTTAACACCATTCTGGCCGACATCTCGGATCGGCCGGCCATTGCGGAAGAAATGACGCGTAGGCTGGCGGCCTACCTGCGTTATTCGCTGGACAGGCGAGGGCGTGGCTTATGCCGGCTGGAAGAGGAAATCGAGTCGGCGGAAATCTACGCGCGCATTCTGGCGCTGCGCTTCGATGCCCGGCTGGAGTGCCGATGCCGCGTCGACCCGGCCACGCTGAGTAAAGAACTGCCACACATGACTTTGCAAGGGTTGGTGGAAAACGCGATCAAGCACAGTATGCGCGCTGAGCATGAGTGTTTTGTCATTGATATAGGGGCGAGTATGCAAGGAGATGAGTTGGTGCTTCAGGTAAGCAACCCGGGCAAACTGCAAGCGCCGTTCGACCTGAGCCAGGGCGGTGGCGGGCTGGGTAATCTGTGCCGCCGCCTGGCTTTGCTCTATGCCGACAGATTCAAGTTCTCGCTGGACCAGCGCGACGACAAGATCGTGGCCGAGATTCGGATAGCCGGCGCATCGCAGCTTATGTAGTGATAGAGAGCCGTTTTATAGAACATGCACACGAAACCAGAAAATCGGCATATTCATAGAATATGCTTACGATTCACCAGTTTATCGGCATATCGCAGAGGCCTCCTGGTGTGCTGTTTCCCGGCACGGGGCGGGAGAGGAGCCGCCGAACAACCCCTCAATCAATCCGTCTTTCTTTCATGATCTGTGTAATGCCGATGAATGCTTCCCTGGCTGCCTGCGGCAGGCTGGCGTCTGTCGCCCGGCGCAGGGCGGCAGCGTCGGCTTCGGGAGCTTGCACGATGATGCGGGCGACCATCCCCGCGTGTTCGTGCGGGATGCAGAAGTAATCGTAGACACCCGGAACATCGAAGGTATAGGAGAACGCCTTGCCAGGCAGGAGATAGCCGGAATTCCATGGCTTTGCGGTGTCCGGAATCCGCAATGGCTTGTTCCCGTTGTCGGGATGATAGGCCGTGCTCGTGTGCACATTGCCCAGATCGCGGTTGATCCACCGTACTGTCTGCCCCAGCGGCACCAGCAGGCCCCGGGGCCGGAACCATACTTCGGCGCCATTGGGAGTGCCGGCCAGCTCAATGTCAATTGCCTCGCCGGCGCGTGCCTTGGCCCGGAAACCTGCGGCGGCCAGCAACAGCAGGCTTCCTGCCTGGCGCACCATGCGGCGGCGCCCCATGCTGCAACTCGCCTCGCAGGCTATCCGTCTTGAGGGCATATTCATTTTGCGACCCTGGATTCCTGATTCATAGGAACATGCCATAGCACTACATGAATATGCGGCTCTTCCACGCCGGGATGGCCGGCGTTATACATCACATCCACATGATCGACAGCACCGCCCGCAGAGCGCAGATTTTCGAGATCCATTCCGGGCTTCATCTGCGAGATGGGAAGCATATAAATGGTGCTGACCAGTTTGCCATCATGGTCATAAGCAAGGAAAGGGCCGGCAGGCAGTGTGGCCGGGTCGACGAACAGTTGTCCCATGCCGGGGATGAAGTCGGGCAGTGGCACCAGGGTGCTCACCGCTTTATAGGGTGCGGCGGGCGGCGCTTTGGCCGCTGCGTGATCCGCGTGACCGGAATGCGCCACAGCCGCCAGCGGGGAGCAGGAAAGCGCCGCGGCAGCGGCCAGAGGCAAGAGCATCTTGAACATGGCATATCTCCAAAGGACGCGGCAGGAATAGCCGCTTTCTGGTCCTTGGATGCCAATGGGGGCGTGCGCGTTTCAGCGGCTGTGTCCAGTCTCGGACTCGTCCAGGCCGGATGCCCGGTTCAGATGCTCGGGCTCCACAGCGCATACGCCTTCGATATGCTCCAGCGTGGCGGCCTGATTCTGGTCGATGGAGCCGATGATGATGCCGACTGACACGAGCTCCCGTTCGACCTGCACGCCAGCCCGCTCGCAGTTGTCCACGACTTCGGGAAACCGGTCGCGCCAGCTGTCGTGGACGAGAATAGTGAGCCGGATGCGTTCCATCTGCAATTCCCCTAAGGAGCCTGAACGATGCCGGCGCCGACATCCCGAGCTGGCGCATCGAGCGGCCGTGCGGTCTGCGTCAGGCTGGCAAGCAGGGCTTCGCCCCGCATGCGCTTGTCTGCCTGCGCACGCAGCGCGGCTACGCCAGCCACAAAGGGTGTAGCCATGCTGGTGCCGCTGATACGGTTGTAGTGTTCGGGAGCGGGCCAGGACGACAGTATGTCCACGCCCGGCGCGGCGATATCCACTTCGCCCCCGCCAGGCTCGATGCCGCCGCTCGAGAACGGCGCCACCGCGAGACTGTTGTCCAGGGCGGCTACAGCCATGATGGAGGGGCAATTGGCGGGGTGCGAAACGGGGGCGATATCATCGGGGCGATTGCTGTCGTTGCCGGCCGCCGCAATGATGACAGACCCTGCGGCAAGCGCACGCCGCGCCACCTCTTCGAACACTCTGGAATATGCCTGCCTGGGCTGGACGGGGCTGCCCAGCGACATTGAAATAATCTGGCAGCCTTTGGAAATCGCCCAGTCTATGCCTTCAAGCACTGCGCCGTCCCCCCCGCTGCCTTCATCGCTGAGAACCTTGCCGATATGCAGGCGGGCGTCGCCGGCCACGCCATAGCGGGCGCCGGACCCAGGGCGGGCGCTGCCTGCGGCAATGCCCGCGCAGTGCGTCCCGTGGCCATTGCCGTCCTGTGCTGTCTGGCCCTCTATGAATGAGCGCGATGCAATCTGGCGGTCCGCGAAATCGGGGTGCTTCAGGTCCAGGCCGGTATCGAGGATGGCGATTCGTACCCCTTTCCCCGAGTAGCGGGACTTATCCGCGCCGACGGCCTGTACTCCCCATGTGGCAGTGGACTCGTCAAAGGCATCCACAGTATCGCGCTGGGTGTCGGGTATTTGATGCAGGCGTCGCGCAAGGTCATCGACCCCGTCCCGATAGCCCTGCAGGTAAGCGGCAAGCAGAACGGGATCCTTTGGGGGGAACCGGGTGGGCGGTGCTTCCAGCGGGGAGGGCGTTTCCACAGGTGTTGGAATGGATACGCGCTGCCTGCGTACCGTCGCATACACCATTCGTTCCGGCTCGACCGCCAGAACCGCGCTGTCAGGCCCCGAGGCGAGCCCCGCAAGCAGGTCAGGCTTGTCGGGCGGGCAATGCACCACAGCCACGCCTATCCGGTCAAAAACCAGGGCGCAGCCTGGCCGCAATGTTGCGCTGCGCGCCGAACGCCTTGCGCCGGTGCTTGCGGCGACCTCCACTTGCACGATGCCGGCCAGTTGGTCCAGGCCTTCCTGGCGTCTGTCCTGGCATAGCAGAACCAGGTAGCGGCCAGTGGTGGGTGTGATTGGCATGCCGAACCCTCCGCAGTGTCGGAGCCGGGATAGATCTTATACAGCATGCTACCCCGTCCCCGACGGGGCAACTGCTACAAAGGGTCACACCGCATTGCGGGGAGGGGCAAGCCCCGGCTGCCTTCCCGGATTACGCTATTGGCGCCGACGCCTGATTCAGCATATGGCGGGCGACGGCTTCGATGTTGCCGGCATCAACACCGAAAAATCTTCGCAGCTCGCCTCGGGTATCGCTGCGGCCAAAGCCATCTGTTCCCAGTGTGACGTAGCGTCTTTCGGCCGGGATGTAGGCGCGGATGGACTCGGGCACGAGCCGCACATAGTCGGTTGCCGCAATGACGGGGCCGGCACATCCTTCGAGCAGTCCGGTGATATGGGGCGTTTGCGCCTGCTCGCCGCGCAGGCCCTGTTCTTCGCACTGCCGGCCGTCGCGGGCGAGCTCGCTCCAACTGGTGATGCTGATCACATCGCAGGAGATCCCAAGGGCCGACAGGGCCTGGGCGGCCTTGATGACCTCGGTGAGGATGGCGCCGCTGCCCAGCAGGGTGACACGCTGGGCTGCGGCGCCGGGGATTTCGGCGCGCGCTCCCTCTTTGCCCGATCCGAGGCCGGCGTGCTTGCCTGCATCAGCTTTGTCGTGGGTTTTGAAAGAATCCTGAGCTTCGTAGCGCGCATGTACGTAGCCGCCGCGTATCACCTGCTCGTGCATGTCCTCGGGCAGGGGAGGCTGGGCATAGTTTTCATTCATCACGGTGACGTAATAGAACACATCGCGCTGTTCTTCCATCATTTCGCGCATGCCGTGGTCGATGATGACGGCCAGTTCGCCGGCAAAGGCAGGATCGTAGGCCTTGCAGTTGGGAATGGTGGCGGCCATAAGATGGCTGCTGCCGTCCTGATGCTGCAAGCCCTCGCCACCCAGTGTTGTGCGGCCGGAAGTCGCACCGATCAGAAACCCGCGTGGACGCTGGTCTGCCGCAGCCCAGATCAAGTCCCCGATCCGCTGGAAGCCGAACATCGAGTAATACACGTAGAAGGGCAGCATGGCTGTGCCGTGCACGCTGTAGCTGGTCGCGGCTGCTGTCCAGCTCGAAATGGCGCCTGCCTCGCTGATGCCTTCTTCCAGTATCTGGCCATCCAGGGCTTCACGATAGGTCAGCATGGAGCCGATGTCTTCAGGCTCGTAGCGCTGCCCTACGCTGGAATAGATGCCGACCTGCTTGAACAGATTGGCCATGCCGAAAGTCCTGGCTTCGTCCGCAACAATGGGCACGATGCGCGGGCCCAGTTCGCGGTCGCGCAGCAGTGTGCCAAGCATGCGGACAAAAGCCATGGTGGTGGAGAGGGGGCGCCCATCGGACTCGATGGCAAAACGCGCATAGCTGTCCAGAGCCGGCACGGCCACCCGTTCTGTATCCGTACGGCGTGCGGGCAGGTAGCCTCCCAGCGCCTCCCGTCTCGCATGCAGATAACGCATCTCGGCGCTGTCTTGCGCCGGCTTGTAGAACGCTCGCTCCAGCACCTGCCTGTCGTCCAGCGGCAGGCCGAAGCGATCACGGAATGCCAGCAGGTCTTCATCGTCGAATTTCTTGTGGGAATGCGTTGTCATGCGGCCCTGGCCGGCGCTGCCCATGCCATAGCCTTTCTTCGTGTGGGCCAGGATGACCGTCGGGCTGCCGGTGTGACGGGCGGCGGACGCATAGGCGGCAAAAATCTTCACCAGGTCATGCCCGCCGCGCCGCAACTGGTCTATCTGCTCGTCCGTCAGCCCCTGGACAAGGCGCGTGAGCGCTTCGTCCTGCCCAAAGAAGTGCTCGCGGTTGTACTGCCCATCCTTGGCGGCGAAAGTCTGCATCTGGCCATCGACAGTCTGCGCCAGGGCGCGGGCCAGCGCGCCGTTCAGATCGCGCGCGAACAGGCCATCCCAGTCGCTGCCCCACAAAACCTTGATCACATTCCAGCCCGCGCCGGAAAAAAGCCTTTCCAGTTCGCCGATGATGCGCCCATTGCCCCGTACAGGCCCGTCCAGCCGCTGCAGGTTGCAGTTGACCACCCAGACCAGGTTGTCCAGGCCTTCCCGCGCGGCCAGCGTCAGCGCGCTCATGGATTCGGGTTCGTCCATCTCCCCGTCGCCGAATACGCCCCATACCTTGCGGCCCGTGCAGTCCACCAGTTTGCGGTGGGTGAGATAGCGCATGAAGCGCGCCTGGTAGATCGAGCTGATGGGGCCGATGCCCATGGAGCCAGTGGGAAACTGCCAGAAATCCGGCATCAGGCAGGGATGGGGATAGCTCGACAGGCCCCTGGCTCCCTCGCGCGGTCCGCGCAGCTCCTGTCGATAGTGCGCCAGGTCATCTTCGCTCAGGCGGCCTTCCAGGTAGGCGCGGGCATAGACCCCGGGCGCGCTGTGAGGCTGGAAGAACACCAGGTCGCCGCCATGGCCTGCGGCGTCGTCGCGGGCATGGAAGAAATGATTGAATCCGATCTCGAACAAATCCGCTGCGCTGGCATAGCTGGCGATATGGCCGCCCAGCTCGCCATAGGCGGCGTTGGCGCGAACGACCATGGCCAGCGCATTCCAGCGCATGATGGCGCAGAGCCTTTGCTCGATGGCCAGATCCCCGGGGAAGTCGGGCTGCTCCTCAGCGGCAATCGTGTTCACACAAGCCGTTTCGCCGCCCGGACGCCAGGCCACGCGCGCTTCCCGCGCCAGGCGCTGCAATTCCTCGAGCATGAAGACCGCCCGCTGCGCCCCGCCTGCCTCCAGCAGCGAGTGAAAGGCTTCGCGCCATTCGACAGTTTCTTCGGGGTCCGCATCCACTCGGTGTTGTGGATCAGACATGTTCGTGTTCATAAGCATGGCGCCACCCTGGCGAGAAGAGAAAAAGGGGCCGGAAGCAGGCCTCGCCTATATTCTGGCGTCAAGCTTGACGCATGTGATGTTGAAATTGCAGAAAACAACGTATATTTACAGCATTAAATGCTGTAAAAATTCAGGAATAAAGCATATGAAGCTTGATGCGACTGATTTACGTATACTTGCAGAGCTGCAGCGCGATGCTTCGCTGAGCAATGTCGAGCTCGCGCGACGCATTCACCTTTCGCCTTCGCCGTGCCTGGCCCGCGTCAAAGCCCTGGAAGCTGCCGGAATCATCCGTGGCTACGTGGCGCTGGTTGATGCGCCCGCGCTGGGTCTTGGGCTCAACGTCTTCATTTCCATCAGCCTGAAATCGCAAGACAAGCAGTCTCTGGCCGACTTCGAGCGCCGCATCGCGGCACACGATGAAGTAATGGAGTGCTATCTCATGACGGGCAATTCCGATTACCTCATCCGGGTGGCAGTCGCCGATATCGGGGCGCTCGAGCATTTCATCCTCGAACACCTGACCTCCATTCCCGACATCGACAAAATCCGTTCCAGCTTCGCGCTCAAGCAGGTGTCATACAAGACGGCGCTGCCCCTGAACTAGGGCCACGAGGGCGCCACCAGGCCGCTGGGGCGCCGCAACCCATCCGGGTGTTCCCGACGGTTGGCCAGGCCCGTTGGCCGGAAACCGCCTACGCATCCGGTTCAATGGGCGGGCGATGCCATGAGCGTTTCCCATTGGGCCAGCGGCAGCGCAGGCTGCTGCCGCCACACGCGGCGGATAACAGAGTCGAGCTGCTCGGTGCCGCGATTGCGCGGCCAGTAATGCGGTGTCACCGGCTCCCAGGGGGCGGCGGCGCCATTGCGCCTGGCGATGACAAACCGGAACGAGTAATGGCCTGTGCCCAGCCCCATGCGCAGGTCGCTGACAACAAGATGATTGCCTATCGCATCGTAGCGCAGCCAGTTTCCGGTAAACCATTGCAGTCCGGCAAGCTGCGGCGATATTGCGTGGCGAGTCTGGGAGGCGCCAGGTTTGGCGGCCTCTCCGCCATGTGCGGCCGTCGAGCCCGCAGCCGTCTCGTTGTCCTGTGCCCAGGCGAGCCCGCTGTTCAGCGGCATGCGCAGTTGCTCAGGCGGCTCGTGGTCGAGCAGGCTGGAGATGACTTCCACATAGTGGTCGTCGTCTGTGCGCGCCACCACCCGCCACAGCAGAATGTTGAAGGGCTCCGGCGTCGAGAAAACTTCCTGGACATGGACGCCCTCGCGGGCCAGCCGGTGCTCCACACGCCCCTCGATGAAACCCTTGATCCCAAGCGAGAGTGCGAGATAGAGGGCGCACCACCCCAGGGCATAGCCCAGTGCCGGCCCCGTGCGAGGCTTGTTGCCCGCAATGAGGGCGGCAATGACCACAAGCGTGAGCGGCACCGTAAAGAACGGATCGATGATGAAGATCGACGACCAGGCGGTCGGCACCGGCCGCAGCGGCCACCACAGCTGTGTGCCATAGGACGTGAAGGCGTCCAGCAGCGGGTGCGTGACCAGCACCAGCCATAGTGTCAGGAACAGCCTGCCCGCCCCGTAGTCAGGGTGGGGGCGCCATCGGCGGTATAGCCAGGAGAGCAGCGCGGCAAGCGCTGTTAGCACAAAAACCGAATGCGAGAAGCCCCGATGGTTGATCATGCCCGAAATCAGGTCGCCATGATCGATCAACACATCCAGATCGGGCAGTGTCGCCAGCAACGCACCGGCGACCAGAGCCTTGCGGCCATGAAAACGGCCAAGCAGGGCGCCCTGTATGCCGGCGCCCAGAACGGCCTGGGTCAAAGAATCCATTCAGAAGTCCCGCCAGGAAAGTCGCAGTGGCTGGCCTCAGCTGCAGTTCACGCTGATGACGGTGTCCTGCTCATCCACACGCAGGTTCAGGCGCTGTGGATTGTATTCCATCGTGATGACATCGCGGGGACGCAGGGCGCGGGCCTGCTCGGCGTGAGCCTTTTTGCGATATTCCTCGACCAGGTCGGGCGAGACCTTCTGGCCGACAGCGTCTTGCGCCAGGTCGGCGTCGCAGACTTCGCGATCACCAGCGTCGGACAACAGCGTGCCAGCCGGCGATGTGGCGCCTGGGCTGTCGGCGCCGGTGATATTGTCGGAGTCGCCCCCCGCGCAGCCTGCGAGCAGCGCCAGGGAGAGCAGTGATCCGGTGATGAGCTTCCAGGACATAGGGCAATTCCTTGCATATGCGGTATGAACAGCGTTTCAATGATACTGGAAACCTCGGGACATGCAGGAGGGGGCGTCTGTGGAAGGGGTAAAATCAGGGGGCGGAGTCCGCTCCCGGCGCCCTCCCTTTTCATTATTGCCCGCGCGGCACCCCGCGGCACGGGCTGTTTTTTTAGCGCTTTCCCGCCATGCAACAGTATTACATCGCCGCCCTGTACAAATTCGTAGAGCTTGCCGATTACACCGACCTTCAGGCCCCGCTGCTGGCATTTTGCGAGGAACGGGACGTTACGGGCACGCTGCTGCTGGCGCGTGAAGGCATCAATGGCACCATTGCCGGCCGGGAGGAAAGCGTGCTGGAGGTTCTGGCCCATCTGCGCGCCGACCCCCGTCTCGCTGACCTGGAATACAAGGCGTCCTGTGCGGACAAGCTGCCCTTCTACCGCATGAAGGTCAAGCTCAAGCGGGAGATCGTCACCATGGGTGTCCCGGACATTGATCCGGCGACCATGGCGGGCACCTATGTGCCGCCGGAGCAATGGAATGACCTGATCGCCGAGCCCGATGTCGTCGTGGTGGACGTGCGCAACGACTATGAGGTGTCCATTGGCTCCTTCAAGGGGGCGGTCAACCCGCACACCACCAGCTTTTCCGAGTTTCCGGAATGGGTGAGGCAACAGTCTGCCGAGGGTGGTGTGCTCGCCGGCGGCAGCCGCGTCGCCATGTTCTGCACCGGCGGCATACGTTGCGAGAAATCCACCGCCTATCTGAAATCCCAGGGCTTCAACGACGTATTCCATCTGCAGGGAGGCATCCTCAAGTATCTGGAAACCGTGCCCGCCGACGCCAGCCTGTGGGATGGCCAATGCTTTGTCTTTGACGAACGGGTATCGGTCGGGCATGGGCTGGAGCCTGGCGACTACGAGCTGTGTCGCGCCTGCCGCCTGCCGCTCTCTGTGCAGGACAAAGCCTCGGCGCTGTATGAAGAGGGGGTGAGCTGCCCCCATTGCCACGGCACACATACAGAAACCCAGCTGCAGCGGTTCCGCGAGCGACAGAAACAGGTCGAGCTTGCCCGCCAGCGCCATCAGCGGCATATCGGGGCCCGCATGCCCGGCGCCCTCCCTCAGGCTGAACAGGGCGGGCAGGCGCAGGAGCGGGCACGGGAAGAGGCTCTGCCCGGCTCGGGGATGCATGCCGCGCGTCGGGGCTGATCGCGCCATGACAACGGCGGCGCTTCCATTGCTGTATTCCTTTCGCCGTTGCCCCTATGCCATGAGGGCCCGCCTGGCGCTGGCCGTCAGCGGCTGCCGCTGCGAGCTGCGCGAAGTGGTGTTGCGCGACAAGCCTGCGGCGATGCTGCAAGCCTCGCCCAAGGGCACTGTGCCGGTGCTGGTGCTCAGAGAAGAGGGAACCCCGTCCGTCATAGACCAGAGTCTGGATATCATGCTGTGGGCATTGTCGCGGCACGATCCGCAACAATGGCTCGTGCCGCCGCAAGGCAGCCTGCAAGACATGCTGGATCTGCTTGCCCAGTGCGATGGCCCGTTCAAGTCCAGCCTGGATCGCTACAAATACCCGGATCGGCATGCCGGGCCTGTCCAGGCGGCCGAGGATATTGCCTTGTTTGCCGCCAGACACCGCGACCTGGCTGCGCAATGGCTGGCCGGGCTCGAAAGCCGGCTGGCCCGAGGCTGGCTATTCGGCGCCAGGCCGACACTGGCCGACATGGGCATACTGCCTTTTGTACGGCAGTTTGCGCATGTCAATGACGCCTGGTTCGCAGGCATGCCCTGGCCGGCGGTGCGCAAATGGCTGAACAACTGGGAAGACAGCGAGCTGTTTGCCGCCATCATGCCCAAGTTCCCGGCCTGGCGGGAAGGCGCGCCAGCGGTGGTTTTCCCGTCCGGCAAATAAAATGGCGGCCTGCAGGCCGCCATGCATGCTGCTGCGCGATTGCGCCGGTTTTATTCCATACCCGGAACAACGATGGAGAATCCGCCGTCCACGTGCGTAATCTCGCCTGTCACGCCTGCCGCCAGATCGGACATCAGAAAGGCCGCCACGTTGCCCACATCATCGATCGTGATATTGCGGCGCAACGGAGCGTGTGTTTCCACGTACTTGAGAATGGTGGAGAAGTCCTTGATGCCGCTGGCCGCCAGCGTCTTGATCGGCCCGGCGGATATGCCATTGACGCGGATGCCCTGGGGGCCCAGCGAGGAAGCCATATAGCGCACGCTGGCTTCCAGCGACGCCTTGGCCAGGCCCATGGTGTTGTAGTTGGGAATCGCTTTTTCGGCGCCCAGGTAGGTCAGCGTGAGCACAGAGCTGTTGCGGCCCTTGAGCAGCGGCATGGCCGCCTTGGTCAGTGCGGGAAAGCTGTAGGCCGAGATGTCATGCGCGATGCGAAAGGCTTCGCGCGAAATGCCGTCCAGGAAATCGCCTGCGATCGCTTCGCGCGGGGCGAAGCCTATCGAATGCACCAGGCCGTCCAGGCCGTCCCAGCGCGCCTTGAGCTGCTCGATGGCTTCATCAATCTGGGCGTCTTCGGATACGTCGCAGGGAATCACGATGTCGCTGCCCAGCTCAGCCGCGTATTCGCTGACCCGGTCCTTGAAACGATCGCCCACATAGGTGAAGGCGAGCTCGGCCCCCTGTTTCCGACAGGCATTGGCGATGCCGAATGCGATGGAGCGGTTGGAAATGACGCCAGTAACCAGAATGCGTTTGCCTTCCAGGAAGCCCATGTGTTGATCCTCGATATTTATCTGTATGGTATTGGAGTATATGAGACGGGGCGCGGGCTCAGCCGCGGATCTGGGTGCCGGGAACGCGGATACGCTTGCCGGTCGACAGATTGTTGCCCTTCAGGTTGTTGAGCTTGCGCAACTCGGATACCGACGTGTTGTAGCGCTTGGCCAGCGCATAGAGCGTTTCGCCGCGCCTGACAGTGTGGGTCAGCACATTCGCCTTGCGCCGCAGCACCTTGATGTCGCCCTTGTCGCCGCCACGCGGGGTAATGCTGCGCTTGGGCGCCGGCGCCAGATCGTCGGGCTCTTCAAGAGAGGCCAGCATGATGCGGCCCTGGCCCGCTTTGGACGACGGTATCAGCAGCGTCTGGGCGACCGCCTTGCTCTGGCGCTTGCTGATGCCATTTACGCTGCGCAGAGTGCTCACGCTGATGCCGTGCTGCTTGGCAATCGAGGCATACGATTCGCCCTTCTTGCTCTTGTAGGTATCCCAGGAGCTCAGGCGCCCCTTGTAGGCTTCGAGATTGGCATTGAAGATATCGACGCGGTCAGTGGGAAGCAGCAGCGTTGGATTGTTGTCCGCCAGGATCAGGGGGCGGTTGAACGAGGCATTGAGCGACTTGAACTCTTCGAGCGGCATTTCCGCGAGCTGGGCGGCGACCTCAAGATCGATGTTCTGGCGCTTGGTCACCATGGTGAAATACGGCTGGTTGCTGACCTCGGGCAGGGCTATGGCGTAACGGGCCGGGTCGGCGATGATGTTTTTTATGGCCTGCAGCTTCGGCACATAGTTGCGGGTTTCTTCCGGCATGGACAGCGAAAGATAGTCTGTCGGCTTGCCGGCCAGGGCGTTCTTTTCCATAGCCCGCCTTACCGCGCCTTCGCCCCAGTTGTAAGAGGCAAGCGCCAGGTACCAGTCGCCCTGGAACTCATAGAGATAGGCAAGGTAGTCCAGGGCCGCCTGCGTGGAGGCGACCGGATCGCGCCGCTGGTCATGCCACCAGTTCTGCTCCAGGTTGTAGTGCCGCCCGGTGCTGGGGATGAACTGCCAGAGCCCCGAGGCCTTCGACCGCGACAGGGCCGTCGGATCATATGCGCTTTCGACAAAAGGCAGCAGCGCCAGCTCCGTAGGCAGGCCGCGGCGGTCGAGCTCGTCGACGATGTAATAGAGATACTTGCCGGCGCGCCGGCTCATGCGCTGCACAGACTCCGGGTGCGAGGCGTAGTAGTTGGTCCAGTAGTCGACCAGATCGCTGTTCAGGTTCGGAACGGCAAAGCCGCGCCGGATTCTGTCCCACATGTCGCGGGGCGGGTGTGTCAGGTCTATGGTGCGCGAGGTTTCCGCGGCGGAATAGGTGCGGGGAGCGGGAGCGTAGGGATTATGAGGCGTTTGCGTGGCGCAGCCGGCCAGCACTGCTACGATCAGCAGGAGAAATAGGCGCAAGCGGGTCATTGACAGTACATTAAAAGTTATTCTTCCATTCACGCAAACAGGCGAAAACGTCCACAGGGCTGCGAAGATCCGCGCCCGCATGGCGGGAAGCGGATTCGATGACGCCTGCTTGCTGGATCCGGATAAACGGATTGGTGCTGCGTTCGGCTTCTATCGTTGACGGCAGGGTGGGCATCCCATCGGCGCGCAATTGCGATGCATGTTCCCACCTTTGTTGCAAGGCAATATTCCCCGGTTCCACCTGCAGCGCCCACCGGAGGTTGGAAAGCGTGTACTCATGGGCACAGCAAACCAGCGTTGCCGGAGATAATGCACCAAGTTTACCCAACGAATCAACCATTTGTGCAGGCGTACCCTCGAAAAGGCGCCCGCAGCCGGCGGCAAACAGCGTGTCGCCGCAGAATACTACCGGGATGCGGCCATCGATCTGCCCGTGGTACGCAATATGCCCGGCCGTATGGCCGGGAACATCCAGCACCGTCAGTTGCAGCCCAACGCGGGGCAATTGTACCGTATCGTTTTCCGCGAGGCGGTGATCGCAGGCCGGCAGGCGCTCGGAAGCCGGACCATAGACGCTTGCGCCTGTCTCCTGCAGCAATTCCAGCACACCGCCGACATGATCGCCGTGGTGATGCGTGAGTAAAATGGCGTCCAGCGTCAGCCCCTGGCTTTGCAGCACCTGCCGGACCGGTGCGGCCTGCCCGGGGTCAACCACGACGGCATGTCCGTTCCGGTGCACCATCCATATATAGTTGTCGGTGAACGCGGGTATGGGAAGCAGGCCGGGAGCGCCGGCATCATTTACGGCAATGGAATTCATCTGGCAGGAGTCATAGTGTCCGCAGACCAACCGATCATTCTGGACCTGGCCGAGTGGCTGGAAACGCCGCCGGGCAAGTACGTGCGCAGCTGGGAGCAGAAGCAGGTGGATGCCATGGTGGGCAATGTATTTGGCTATCATGCCATACAAGTCGGCCTGCCGCATTGGGATTTGCTACAGGCCAACCGCATTCCCCGCAAGGCGCGCACCCATGTGGAATACGCTCTGGCGGGCGAGCTGGGGGCTTCAATCGTGGCCGAGCCCGAAAGCCTGCCCTTCGAATCAGGCAGCGTGGATCTGCTGGTCCTGCCCCATGTGCTTGAATGCTCGAGCGACCCGCACCAGGTGCTGCGAGAGGCGGAAAGGGTGCTGGTGCCGGAAGGCAGGGTCGTCATATCCGGTTTCAATCCCTGGAGCTTGTGGGGCATCAGCGACCGCATGCCGGGGATCGATCCGCTCCTTCCCGTTCCGGCCCATCTGCAGGTTTCGCTGCCGCGCCTGAAAGACTGGTTCAAGCTGCTGTCTTTCGAGCTGGATCGCGGCCGTTTCGGCTGCTATCGGCCCGCATGCAACAATCAGGTCTGGCTTGATCGCTGGGCGTTCATGGACAAGGCGGGAGATCGCTGGTGGCCGGTCTGCGGCGCGGTCTATGTGGTGTCCGCCATCAAGCGCGTGGCCGGAATGCGGCTGGTCGGGCCCAACTGGAAGGCCGCCAGGAAAAAAGCCCACAGGCATGCGGTTGTCACCGGCAGGCAGCCGGTGGCGCACCGACGCCGCCATAAATGCCCCTGACCACGCGCCAAAGCGCAAGCCTCGCCGTTCACGGCGAGGTCAAGCGAGGCCATATCAATGCAATGCGGCGCCAAAGGCGCCCCTGCATTGTGGCGGAGAAGCTCCAGCCTCAAGGCCGGAGTTCTTCACACGCCCCGTACGGACGCCTTCCCATCAGGGAAAACGAGAACATCAACCACTGGAACCAATGTCTATCAATCGCAGTCAAGTAGAAATCTGGACCGATGGCGCCTGCAAGGGCAACCCGGGAATAGGAGGGTGGGGGGCGTTGCTGCGCCAGGGGCGTCACGAGAAGGCCATATGCGGGGGCGAGGCGCACACCACGAACAATCGCATGGAAATCATGGCTGTCATCCAGGCGCTGCGCGCACTGAAGCGCCCCTGCGACGTGGTTGTCCATACCGATTCCCAGTATGTGCAGAAAGGCATGAATGAATGGCTGGCCAACTGGAAGCGGCGCGGCTGGCTGACGGCGGAGAAGAAACCGGTCAAGAACGCGGATCTGTGGCAGGAACTCGATGCGCTGGTCGGCTTGCATACGGTGAGCTGGCGATGGGTGCGCGGGCATGACGGGGATCCAGGCAATGAGCGTGCCGACGAGCTGGCCAACCAGGGCGTGCAGCTGGTTCGGCGCGAATCCGCACATAAAAACCTGTAGTCTTTTGAAAACTAATGCTAAAGTCGCGGATCATATCCCACCATCGAACTTGAGAGTCATGAGCATCCCGGCGTTCCACTCCGGCCTGCTCTCGCGGCCGGCGCGCGCTGCGGGAGTGAGCCACCCATGAAGCATTCCACCGCGGGCTTTGTTGTTGTGCTGGTGATCGGGCTGGTCGCGGGTGCCTGGGGCGCGCGCTGGTGGGCCGAGCGCCACCCCATCGCCGAAACACAGGCTTCCCAGGTCATCGCCGCCCCGCCGAAATCAGACAAAACCAGGGTAGAGGCCATCGCCGTGGAGCGGGTGGCCCTGCCGCGAGGCGTGTCCGCCGTGGGCAGCCTGCGTTCTGAAGATTCTGTCATGCTGCGTTCCGAGGTGACGGGCCGTATCGCGCAGATCAACTTTCAGGAAGGCGGCCGTGTGGCCAAGGGGCAGGCCCTCATACAGCTGGACGACAGCGTTACACGCGCCGAGCTGCAGCAGGCGCAGGCCAATCTCAGCCTGGCGTCCAGCCAGTACAACCGTGCGCGCCAGCTTGCCGAGCAGGGTTTCATCAGCAAGCAGGCCCGCGACGAAGCAGCCAGCCAGTTCAAGGTGCAGCAGGCGGCGGTGGCGCTGGCCAAGGCCCATCTCGAGAAAACCGCCATTCTTGCGCCATTTGACGGCCTGATCGGCCTGCGCAATGTGTCGGTGGGAGATTATGTCAGCCCGGGCAGCGACCTGGTGCCCATAGAGTCCATCGATCCCCTGCAGGTCGATTTCCGCATTCCCGAGCAGTTTTTCTCCGAGATCAAGGTTGGACAGCGCCTGGTGCTCAGCTTTGACGCATTGCCTGGCCAGACACGCGAAGGGCAGGTGGGGGCCATCAGCCCGCTGGTTGATGTCGGCGGGCGTTCCATCCTCTTGCGCGCCGATGTGCCCAACCCAGATGGCGTGCTGCGTCCAGGCATGTTTGCCCGGGTGCGGCTGGAATTTACTGACGATTTTGCGCTGGTCGTTCCGGAAACCGCGCTGGCCCCCTCTGGCGACGAACAGTACGTATACCGCGTCGAGGATGGCAAGGTCGAGCGCGTGACCGTACGCATCGGGCTGCGGCAATCGGGGCGCGTTGAAATTCTGGAAGGCCTGAAGAAGGGTGATATGGTCGTGACCTCGGGGCTGCAGAAAGTGACAGACGGGCAGGAGGTCGAGGTCGCCTCGCCTGCCAGCGGTACCGTATCCTGACGGCCGGCAGCCATGATCATTTCCGAAACCTGCATCAAGCGGCCTGTCTTTGCCACAGTCCTGTCCCTTATCATCATCCTGGTGGGGCTGATCTCCTACGAGCGCCTGACCGTGCGCGAGTATCCCGCCATCGACGAACCGGTGGTATCGGTGCGTACCGACTACAAGGGCGCATCACCGGAGGTGATCGAGTCGCAGGTGACCAAGCCGCTGGAAGACCAGATCTCCGGAATCGAAGGCGTGGATGTCATGACATCGCGCAGCCGTTCGGAAACCAGCTATATCAACGTCAAGTTCAATCTTTCGCGCGACCCGGACGCAGCCGCTGCCGATGTGCGCGACAAGGTGTCGCGGGCACGCCGCTACCTGCCCGATGAGGTCGACGAGCCCATCATCAGCAAGGTCGAGGCAGACACGACCCCCATCATCTTCCTGTCGGTGACCACCGGCAATATGTCCACCATCGAGGCATCGGACTATATCAACCGCTACATCAAGACCCGCCTGTCCGTGCTGCCAGGCGCGGCCGAGGTGCGTGTCTACGGAGAGCGGCTGCCCTCGATGCGCATCTACGTCGATCGCGCCAAGCTTGCCGCCTATGGCCTGATCGTTCAGGACGTCGAAAACGCCCTGAGCGCCCAGAACGTGCTGATTCCCGCAGGGCGTATAGAGTCTAGCCAGCGCGAATTCACCGTGATGTCCACCACCGACCTGCAGACGATACAGCAGTTCAAGGATGTCATTGTGTCCACGGTAAATGGCTACCCGGTCCGCATGAGCGACGTGGCGGACGTACAGATAGGCGCGCTTGACGACCGCGTACTGGCGCGCATCAACGGCAGGAACAGCCTGCTTATCGGCATTACCAAGCAGTCCACAGCCAATCCGCTGGACCTGTCGCGCTATGCGCGCCAGGAAGTGGCCGAGATCAACGAGAACCTGCCCTCGGGCATGAAGCTGGACATCACTTACGATACGTCGGTATTCATCCAGGAGTCGATACGGTCGGTGTATCACACGGTGGCCGAAGCCATCATCCTGGTCGTGCTGGTGATTTTCTTCTTCCTGCGCAGCGTGCGGGCCAGCCTTATCCCCATTGTCACCATACCCGTATCGCTTATCGGTGCCTTCGGCATCATGTATTTCTTCGGGTTCTCGATCAACACGCTCACGCTGCTGGCCATGGTGCTGGCCATAGGCCTGGTGGTGGATGACGCCATCGTGGTCCTGGAAAACATTTTCCGGCACGTGGAAGAGGGCAAGACCCGGCTGGAGGCCGCCTTCCTGGGGTCCAAGGAAATCGGCTTCGCCATTATCGCCATGACGCTCACGCTCGTCACCGTATACGCACCGCTGGCTTTCGCGACGGGACGCACCGGCAGGCTTTTCATTGAGTTCGCCCTGACGCTGGCGGGCGCCGTGCTGGTTTCAGGCTTCATCGCGCTGACGCTCACCCCGATGATGTGCTCGATACTGCTGCGGCACCAGACCGGGCATGGGCGCATGTATGTCTTCGTCGAGAAACTGCTGGTAGGCCTGACCGAGCGTTATCGGAACGGCCTGACGCGCGCGCTGGGCCATAGGGTGCTGGTCATGCTCCTGGCGCTGGTCGTGGCGCTGGGCAGCGCCGTACTGTTCAAGGTTGTGAAGAGCGAGCTCGCGCCGCTGGAAGACCGCGGCGTCATCTACGGTATGCTGACCGCGCCCGAGGGCTCGACCATGAACTATATGCTGCACAGCATGGAGAATGTGGAGCGCATCTACAGCAACGTGCCTCAGGCGGCCGTGAGCCAGTCCATCATCGGTTTTCCGACCGTGACGGACGGCATCGCCATCCTGCGGCTCAAGCCCTGGAGTGAGCGCGACAAATCGCAGCAGGCAATTGCGCAAGAACTCAGGCCTATGTTCGATGCCCTGCCCGGCGTGAAGGCATTTCCCACCAACCCGCCCTCGCTGGGGCAGCGGGCCACATCCAAGCCGGTCAACTTCATGATCATGAGCCAGGCGACCTATCCGGAGATGGATCGCCTGGTGCAGTCTTTCCTTGCCAGGCTGCGCGACTATCCCGGCCTGCAGAACGTGGATACCGACCTGCGCCTGAATACGCCCGAACTGCGGGTCATCGTCCAGCGCGACAAGCTGGCCGACGTGGGCGTAAGCGTCGACGAAGTCGGACGCACGCTCGAGTCCATGCTGGGGGGGCGGCAGGTCACCCGTTTCCGCGACAGCGGCGAGCAATACGATGTGGTGGTCCAGGTCAAGAAGAAAGACAGGGCCGATCCCACCGACATTTCGGACATCTACGTGCGCACCCGCGATGGCGCCATGGTGCAGCTCTCCAACTTCGTGAAAGTGGTGGAAAGCGTATCGCCCCAGTCGCTCAACCACTTCAACCGGCTGCGCGCCGTCAAGGTCGAAGCGGCGGTAGCGCCGGGCTATGCATTGGGCGAGGTGCTCGCCCATATGGACCAGGTCGCCCGCGAGATATTGCCGCCCACGGTGCAGACGGATCTGGATGGCCAATCGCGCGAGTTCCGCGATTCGTCCGGCGGCATCTATCTGGTCTTTGCCATGGCGCTCGCCTTTATCTATCTCGTGCTGGCGGCCCAGTTCGAGAGCTGGCGCAATCCGCTCATCATCATGTTCTCTGTACCGCTGTCGATGACAGGCGCATTGCTGGCGCTATACCTGTCGGGCGGCACACTGTCCATCTACAGCCAGATCGGTCTTATCACATTGGTGGGCCTGATCACCAAGCACGGGATCCTGATCTGCGAATTCGCCAACCAGCTGCGGGCGGAAGGCGTGGAAATGATGGAGGCTGTCGTGCAGGCCAGCGTGATGCGCCTGCGGCCTATTCTCATGACCACGGGTGCAATGGTACTGGGCGTTCTTCCGCTCGCCTACGCAACGGGCGCGGGTGCGGAATCGCGCCAGCAGATTGGCTGGGTACTGGTGGGCGGGCTGACCCTGGGCACGCTGCTGACGCTGTTTGTCGTACCGGTTGCCTATACGCTGATCGCCGGCAAGGCCCGGCCTACCGCCAGCACTTCTGAAAACTAGGAATATTGCGCAGGCGGGGGCGGGGCGCCGCTTCCCCGCCTGCGCCGATGCTTCCTGTTTACAATGTCGCCACAAGGCTGCGTCCGGCGCGGCCGCAATTGCTTTATTCTGGATGAACCATGCGTCAGATCGTACTTGATACCGAAACCACCGGCCTGGACCCCGCCCAGGGCCATCGCGTCGTCGAGCTGGCCTGCGTCGAGATCGAAAACCGTCTGCTCACAGGGCGTCACCTGCATCTGTACCTGAACCCTGATCGCGACAGCGACCCCGAAGCCCTGGCCGTGCACGGGCTGACGACGGAATTCCTCTCCGCGCATCCCCGCTTCGAGGAGGTTGCGCAGCAGCTTGTCGATTTCGTCAAGGGAGCCGAGGTCATTATTCACAACGCCGCGTTCGATACGAAGTTCCTCACGGCTGAGCTGACCCGATGCGGCCTGCCTGCCTTTCATACGCTCTGCGATAAGGTCACGGATTCATTGCTGCATGCGCGGGAGATGCACCCTGGCAAGCGCAACTCGCTCGATGCGCTGTGCGAGCGCTATGGCATTTCCAATGCCCACCGCACACTGCACGGCGCCTTGCTTGACTCCGAACTGCTGGCCGATGTCTGGCTGGCCATGACGCGTGGGCAGGATGCCCTGCTGATGGATTTCGCCGAAGACGACAGCGGCGGCCAGGGGGGCGGAAGCGTCGAGCGGGTGGACGCCTCGAGCCTGAAGGTCATCCATGCGGGCGAGGAGGAGCTGGCCGAGCATGAAGCCTACCTTGACGCGCTGGACAAGGCCGCGGGCAAGCCCTGCCTGTGGCGGGCCGGAGCGGCGACAGCCTGAAGGCCAGCTGGCGTATTGCCAGGGCCCGGGCTTGCAGGTCTCGGCCGACGCTGCCGCCATTGCCTGTCGCGTGCCGCAGGTTATCGATCATGCGCCGCGCGGGGCAACAAAGTTCAGCGGCGCATTTCCCTTGAAACCGTAGCGCGCATCATCAGCCTGGCTGCCCTGGCGTATCAGGTCCACGAGCACGCTGACCAGCAGTGTGGCACTGGGCGTCAGCGTGCGGCCTTTGATCTTCACCAGCGCCCACTCTCCGAACCGGTTGCGCGCCATGGGCACATTGAGCCGGATGATATCGGGATGCTTAAGATGGGTCTCCATCATCATATTGCTGGTGGCCAGGATGATGTCGCTGTCCGGGATCAGCCGGTTCAGCAGCGCGATGTCATCGCATTCAATCTTCACGGCAAAGGTGTCGTCCCGGCCCAGGCCCATGCTGCGTTTGAGTTCGAGAAACATCATGGCCGGCAGGCTCACTGTGGCAAACGTGTATTGCAGCATTTCCTTTGCATTCACCTGACGGTCAGGCGCCGCGGATACCAGCGGATGCTTGTGGTCGCAGCATAGCGTGACGGTCATGCCGCCGACCGGAGTAATGTCGAGCATGGCATCGTCTTCCAGGTCGCGGATGTCGGCAATGAAAAAATCAATTCGCCCCGCGCGCAGCTCGGCAAGCAGATTGCCCCAGTGATCTATGCGCAAATTCAGCGGCACACGAGGATATTGCCTGTGAAACGCCCTGATGCCCATATCCAGAAAACAGGTGGCGGGAAAGGGCCCTGCTCCCACGGACACACTGCCCATTTCACCGGTCTTCAGGTATTCAATATTCTTGCGGAAATTGGTGGCCTCGGACGCCAGATGACGCGCATGGGCAATCACATGCTGGCCGGCCGGCGTGATCTCCACCTTGTTTGTGCTGCGTTCGAATATCTGGATGCCGATTTCTTCCTCCAGGGACGAAATGCTTTTACTGAGCGCCGACTGGCTCAAGTGTACCCTGCGCGCAGCTTTGCTGAAGCTTAACGCTTCCGCCACCGCCACGACATGGGAAACCTGTTTCAGATTCATGGCTGGCCTTGGCTCCAGGTTATGAATTATTTGAATAAAATGACGCCATTAAATTCATTTTACAACTTAAGGGGGTGCTGGCACAGTTCAATAACAGAGTCGTTACAGCAGTCTGGCGGATATCGGGCATATAGCCTGCTGCCTGCGGCGCGGGCAGCAGAACCTGGAGCAGAATTTGTGATCGAGTATCGGCGTTACGCCTCCCCAAGCGGCTGGAATGCAATCGCCGGAAACAAGGTTGGCCGGCATGTGTTGCAGTCAGACACGCAAGCGGATTTCCTGGTTGTCGGCGCTGGCTTCGCAGGGCTGTCGGCTGCCCGGAGCCTGGCGCGGCGTTATCCCGATCGTCGCGTGGTGCTGCTGGAGGCCGGCCAGGCCGGCGAGAATAGCTCGGGGCGCAACTCCGGCTTCATGATAGACCTGCCTTACGCCAAGATATCCGCCACCGACGATCCCGCGCAGCGCGAATGGCAAACGAAGCTGCTTCGATACGGCAAGACCATGCTCGAAAACATAGTCCAGGCACATGGGATCGACTGCGGCTGGCGCAAATCAGGGCATTACAAGGCAGCCACCACCTGCAAAGGCGCCGCCGTCCTGCGGACGCTATGCGAAACGCTGCAAGCGCAGGGCGTCACATACCGGGGGTTGACGCCTCAAGACATTTCCCGCGAGCTGGGTACAGCACGCTACAAGGCGGCGATCTGGCTGCCAAGCTGCGCACTGGTGCAGCCGGCGGAGCTCGTCCATGGGCTGATCGCCGCGCTGCCTGCCAACGTCGAGGCTTTCTTTGAAACACCTGTTGAAAGCTTTTCGGGAAGAGGTCCATACGAGGTCCATGCGCGCGGGCATGTGGTGAGCGCCAGGCATGTATTGCTGTGCGTAAACACCGCCCTGCCTTCATTTGGACATGGACGGTATCGCCAGTTGTCCATGTATACCTACGCAGGCCTTACGCGGCTGTTGAGCGATTCGGAAGCCGCCCTGTTTGGCGATGCGAATGGCTGGGGCATCACACCTGTCGAGCGGCTGGAAGCAACCAGCCGCTTCGTGGCTGGCAAACGTTACATGTTGCGCGCCGGCTTCTCATACAAGGATGAACTGCCAATGGAGCAGGTACGCGAACTATTGGCACGCAAGCTCGCGGAACGTTACCCGGAACTGGATGCTGACGTTTTCGAGCATGTCTGGGGCGGCGCAGTCAGCCTGACACGCAATGACGCTCCATTGTTCGGGCAGTTGGGGCGCGGGCTGTATGCCATTTCGGGCTGCAATGCTTCAGGCATTCTGAAGATGACGGCGCTCGGAGCTTTGCTGGCCGATACCGTGGCGGGCGAGCGATCCGCCTTGCTGGCGCAGACGCGAAAGCTGAGCAAGCCGCGCTTTATTCCCCCCGATCCGTTCAGGCGGATTGCGGTGCAACTCAATATTCATAAATTTCAACGCGAACTCGCCGGAGACAAAACGTGAGCAACAGCACTACTGGAATACAGGCTGTCAGGACAAATATCGTCAACCCGCCTTCGGTGCCGATCAGCAACGCAATCGAGGCAGGCGGAATCATTTATACCGTGCAGGTTCCCCGGGACCCCGAAACTTTCGCTGCCAGCGGTGAGGGTGGCATAGAGATACAGGCGCCGCGCGTGTTCGAGCAGCTGAAGCATGTCCTTGAATGCGCGGGATCAAGCCTGCGCCATGTGGCTCAGATGACTATCTATCTGGTAGACAGGAATGATGCCCCGAAAATGAACGAAGCCTATCGCCGCTACTTCACGGCGGAGCCTTATCCCAACAGGGCGACTGTGGTCGTGAAGGAACTGCTGGGTGAGAACTGCCGCATCGAGATCGTCGTGCATGCGGTCAAGGGATAGCGCGGAGCGATGATGGAACAGGTCAGCATTATCGGGGCAGGCATCGTGGGCATGTGTACGGCCGTGGCTCTGCAGCAGCGCGGCGTGCGGGTGCGCGTGATTGATGAGCGCGAGCCTGGCACCGGCACGTCGTTTGGCAATGCGGGGCTGGTCAGCATCGACAGCTGCATACCCATCGCGATGCCGGGGATGCTGCGCAATGTACCCAGATGGCTGTCTGATCCGCAGGGGCCATTGAGCGTCCGCCCCTCTTATCTGCCGAACGCTGTTCCGTGGTTGATGAAGTGGATACGGTCTGGCGCCAGCGTCAAGCGCGTGTCGGCCATTTCGGCCGCTTTGCGGCAGCTGCATCAGGGAGCCATCGAAAAATACCGCGTGCTGCTTGGCCCGGAGGTTTTCAACCAGACCATTCACATCACGGGGCAGCTCCATGTATGGGAAAGCCCCAACAAGTCGCCGGGCGACGTGCTGGCTGATCATTTGCGCGCCGAGCAGGGCATCGTCGCGCAGGACCTTGAAGGGGACGCCATTTTTGATCTGGTGCCGGGCATGAGCAGAGCGGTACGGCGTGCGCAACTGTATACCGGAAATGGTTATGTGGCCAATCCCTATCTGCTTGTGCAGCAGCTGTTATCCAGCTTTGTTGCCAATGGCGGGGAGTTCGTCAGGCAGAAAGTGAATGGCGTGAGCAGGCTGCCGGATGGCAAGGGTTATCGCATTATCACCGCATGCAGCGATCTCCATGCTTCGCTGCTCATACTGTGCACCGGGGCCTGGACACGCCGTATCCTTGACGGCCTGAATATCGCCATACCGCTTGAGACTGAACGGGGCTATCACGTCGCATTCGAGCGCACAGCCCTCGACATTCCTATGCCAGTCATGCACAAGGAACGGGCCTTCGGGGTGACCCCTATGGTTGACAACATACGCGTGGCGGGGTTTGTGGAAATTGCCGGCCTGGACGCGGCCCCCGACATGGCGAGAGAGGACGTTTTGCTCAGCCATGCCAAGCGGCTGTTTCCAGGCCTGGATGTGACACAGAAGAAGAGTTTCTGGTTAGGCTTTCGGCCATCGACGCCGGACAGCCTGCCGGTGCTGGGCGGCCTGGAGGGCATGCCTGGCCTTTATTTCGGTTTTGGTCATGGCCATACCGGCATTACCGGCGCCCCGGCGTCCGCCGAAATTCTGGCGAACATGATCACGGGTATCGCCAATACCATGGATGTAGCACCCTATAACATAAAGCGATTCTAGGAGGATGGAAATGAAGACAAACAATGAGCCGCGGGCTAACACCATCTCGCGTCGATCAATGCTGAAACTCGCTGGCGCGGCAGTGGTGGCGCCTATGATATGGGTGCCCAATGCCGAGGCCGCCCAGGAGCGCGTCGTGATTCGTTCGCCTGGCGGCGCCTATGACGATATACGCCGCAAGCTGATCTACGATCCCTTTACCGAGCAAACTGGCATAAGGGTCATTCCGGTCGCCACGACAACTGGCAAGCTGGAAGCCATGCTGAAGTCCGGCAATATCGAAATCGATATTATCGATAACGACGACAGCGTGCTGCTGCAGTGGGAAGACGAGCTCGCCCCTCTGGATTATGCGTCGTTCAAGTTCACCGATCCGGCCGACATTCTGCCGGAATACAAGCACGAAAACTATGTCGGAAACTTCGTTTACGCCGATGTCATGGGCTACAACAAGGAGAAATGGAACAAGGACAATGTCCCCAAGACATGGGCGGACTTCTGGGACTACAAGAAATTCCCCTCGACGCGCGCGCTTGCCGATATTGACACGGGCGGGCCAAATATAGAGTTTGCATTGCTGGCCGACGGGGTGCCTGTGGACAAGCTCTATCCGCTGGATCTGCCGCGCGCATTCAAGTCACTCTCTCGCATCCGGCCTGCCATTGCGAAGTTCTGGTCCTCGGGCGCCTTGTCTGTGCAGATGCTGTCGACCCGAGAGGCCGATCTCAGCTCCGTATGGAGCACGCGCATCCTCAAAGGAATCGAAAACGGCGCGCCGCTGGCCATCAACTGGAATCAGCATAGTGTGCATGTGCAGGCCTATTCCATACTCAAGAAAGCCAAGAACCTGGAGAATGCGCAGAAGCTGGTCGACTTCTGCCTGAGCAAGGACGTACAGAGCAAATTCAGCTCGCTCTGGAACAGCGGCCCGGTTACCAAGACTGCCTACGAGGCGCTGACACCCGAGCTGCGCGAAAAAATACCGGGAGGCGACCGCACGCGCGAGCACGGTTTCCTGCTTGACGCCAGGTGGTGGGCGAAGAATCGTTCCGAAGTCGGCAAGGAGTGGGCGAAATGGGCGCTGAACGCATGAAAACGAGCGGAAGCATCCGCTTTCGCGGCATAAGCAAGAAGTACGGCGACCTGACCGTCGTCGACGACATCAACCTCAGTATTGCACCCGGTGAATTCTTTTCGCTTCTCGGGCCCAGCGGTTCAGGCAAGACCACCACGCTCATGATGTTGGCTGGTTTTGCCATGCCCGATGCGGGACAGATCCTGCTCGATGACACTGACATCAGCCACATGAGCCCGCAGCAGCGCAATCTGGGCATGGTATTTCAGAACTATGCGCTTTTCCCGCACATGAGCGTGCTGGAGAATGTCATGTTCCCGCTCAAGGTCAGGAAATTCAGCGCCAGGGAATGCCTGGAGCGGGCGAAATGGGCTATCGATCTGGTCAGGCTGTCATCGTTCGAGAAACGGCTGCCCAAGGAGCTTTCGGGAGGGCAGCAGCAGCGCGTCGCCCTGGCGCGCGCTGTCGTCTTTCATCCGAAGGTCGTGCTGATGGACGAGCCGCTGGGCGCGCTGGACAAGAACCTGCGCTTTCAGATGCAGATGGAAATCAAGGAGCTGCAGCGCAAGCTTGATATGACCGTCGTATTCGTGACCCACGACCAGGAAGAAGCGATGAACATGTCCGACCGCATCGCTATCATGAACAATGGCCGTATCGAGCAATTGGGTACCCCCAAGGAGGTTTACGAGGCGCCCAGGAATATATTCGCCGCAGGCTTCCTGGGCGAGGCCAATATTCTTCCCTATTCGCGCCTGTCCCCAGATTACCGGACGGGCATGGGCATGGGGCACGAAGACAGCCTGTTCATCCGGCCCGAGCGCGTGGTGCTTGGGCGCGGCGGACGCCCCGGCAATGATGATACTGGCCAGCTGCACGGGGAGGTTCTGAATGTCTCATTCCTTGGCCATATCGTGCGCTATGAAGTGACGCTTCACGATGGCCTGAAGATCTATGCCGACAGCGCCAATCTGGCCGACATGCCGGTCTTTGACGTCGGCGACCCCGTATCCGTCGGCTGGAGGAACCCCTCCGATATAAGGATCATCAATCATGGCTGAAAGCATCTTGCGGCAGGACCGGGGTATGGCGGTCAGGCTGCCGCCGATAGGGACAGACAAGCTGATCTACCCCGTCCTGGCGTTTCTCGGCATCTTCTTCGTCTTGCCCATTGTCTGGTTCTTCGCCAAGTCTGCCGCCGATTTCGACGGCAGCTTCGCGGCGATGCTGCTGGAAACCTTTACCTCGCCGATGTTCATGACGGTAGCCTGGAAAACCGTCTGGATATCGCTGCTCGTCACGATGCTGGCACTGCTTGCCGCCTACCCGGTCGCCTATACGCTTTCGCGCGCCACTTCGTTCAGGTTTACCCTGATCATTATCTGTGTCGTGCTGCCGTACTTTACATCTATCATCGTGCGCACCTATTCCTGGATGATTATCCTGGGGACCAAAGGCGTCATCAACAATTTCCTTGTCGGCATGGGCCTGATAGAGAAGCCGCTCAATCTCATGTACAACATGACCGGTGTTGTCATTGGCATGACATATGTGCTGCTGCCGTATTTCGTGCTGACCCTGTATTCGGCGATGAAGGGCATAGACATGTGGCTGGTGCAGGCCGCCCGGAGCATGGGGGCGTCGAACTTCTACGCTTTTCGCAAGGTATTCTTCCCGCTCAGCATGCCTGGAATAATCTCAGGGTTCCTGATTGTCTACATCCTGGCCGTCGGCTTCTTTATTACACCCGCGCTCATGGGCGGTCCCAACGACGTCATGATGGCCATGCTCATCCAGCGCAATATCGAGGTCACCATGGACTGGCCCCTGGCATCTGCGCTTTCGCTGTTTCTGCTGGTCATTACGCTGGCGATCTACGCCGTCTACTGCAGATATACAGACCTGGACAAAATGCTGGGGAAATAGGGGAGACGGCATGAACATCTTCAAACAGATCCGATTTTCCAATGTGATGACCTGGGTCATCTGCGCGTTGCTGATCCTGCCCATTTTCATCGTTGTCGCGATGTCTTTCGGCAAGAGCAGCTACATGGTGTTTCCTCCCACAGAGTTGTCTGTCCGCTGGTATGAGGAATTCTTTTCAAGCCCCGAGTGGATGAGCGCGCTTGGATCGAGTCTGCTCATTGCCATACTGGCAAGCCTGATATCCACCACGCTCGGTTTCCTGGGCGCGTATTCACTGGTGCGCGGACGCTATGGCTGCAAAAAGATGATCATTTCCTTTTGCCTGTTGCCGCTCATTGTGCCGACCATCATCACATCGGTGGCTCTCTATTTCGCGTCTGTGCCGCTCGATCTGGTTGGTTCCAAAGTGTGGATAGCGGTTTGCCACGCCTCGCTCGCCATGCCGATCGTGCTGCTGATCCTGATAGGCGCCTTGCAGAGTATCGACGTATCGATTGAGCGTGCGGCTGAGGGCCTGGGCGCCAGCAGAACTTACACCTTTACACGCATAGTTGTACCCATGGCTGCTCCTGGCATCGTTTCGGCCGCATTCTTCAGCTTTCTGACTTCTTTCGATGAGCTGATCATCTCCCTGTTTCTGTCCGGGCTGGAGGCCGAAACCTTGCCGGTGCGAATCTGGAATAGCCTGGTGATGAACATGGAGCCAGTCATTGCAGCAATCAGCTCCTTCCTGATTCTGGTGACCGTTTCGCTGTTGTTGCTGGAACTCGCGGCGCGCAGGCTGAGGGCGTAAGACTAGCGGGCAGGAGCTGGCCCGCCGCCGCCCAGGCCGGTCTTCTTGCCTGTTGCGTGCCAGTAAGAGAATGGCCGGCGTCCGCGGCATCAGATGCTGTGTCGGAGCGTGCTCGGCTTGCCCGTGAACTGCTTTCGAGGCGCAGTATCCAGAGCCTTCGCACTGCCGATATGGCACAGAAAACAGAACAAATGGCCAGGAATGTCCAAACTCCGGTATAATGTGCCCATTCGTATCAATAATATGGTATTAAAAAATACCGATCAAACGCTGTTTGCGCAGCAAAATTGTTGTTTTCAATATTCTTACATACCCGGGTGGTATGCCTGGCTGATGAACTCGTATGAGGCGACTAATCAGCTATGCAGTGGGTATCGCTGAGATAAGCAGTGCCATCCGATCTGTCCGGAATAAATCCGGCATTCTGAACCGCAGGGTTTAACTGCGTTGGCGATACTTCGCCAGCCAAAGTTCTATCGTGCGCGCCAACTGAACCATGCCATGCGCGTGGCTTCTATTCTGGTTCTCGCAGCGTAACAATCGCGTCACGCTCCTGATCGATGGACCGTTCTTGCCGTAACTGGCATGGCCGGCCCGTTTGTCAAAACCTTGAAACTAGTGCCCTCATCACTCTTTCAACAAATAGAGGAGAAATTTCCATTGAAATTCGTTAACCAACTCAGTGCCTGCCTGTTGCTGACCGCCGGTGTCATCGGCGCGCCCGCTTATGCGTTCACGCCAGAGTCAACCGATCCCATCAAGATCGTTGACAACAACTGGTCCAGCCAGAAAGTGCTCGCTCGCGTCGCGCAACAGTTGCTTGAGAAAGTCGGCTATGAGACCAAGATTGTTCCATCAGACAGTCAAGGGCAATTTGCGGCAATGGGTCTGGGCGATCTCGATCTCCAAATGGAGATCTGGGAAGGTACGATGAACGACAGCTTCATGAAGGAAGTCAAGGCCGGCCGTATGGTCGATCTCGGCAGCCACACGGCAACGACGCGTGAAGACTGGTGGTATCCGGATTACATGGAAGAAATCTGCCCGGGCCTTCCTGACTGGAAGGCGCTAAATGCATGTGCTGAAAAATTTGCCGTGCCCGAGACAGCACCCAAGGGGCGCTATCTGGCCGGCCCGGTCGACTGGATCAAGCACGACAAAGAAAAAATCGAAGCGCTGGATCTGAACTTTACCGTCGTCAACGCCGGCTCGGCCGCCGCGCTGTTTGGCGAGCTGAAATCGGCAGCCGCGCGCAAGGAACCCATTGTGCTGTTCAACTGGGCGCCCAACTGGGTCGGCGCAGCCTTCCCGGGGAAATTTGTCGAGTTTCCAGAGCATGAAAAGGCTTGCGTCGAGGATCCCAAATGGGGCAGCAACCCCGACAAGACGTACGATTGCGGCTCACCGAAAGGGGGCTATCTGAAGAAAGGCGCGTGGTCGGGCTTTGAAAAGAAGTGGACCTGCGGCTATCAGCTGATCAAGAACATCGATTTCACCGGCCCGATGATTGACCAGGCCGCTGCCCTTGTGGACGTCGATGGCATGAGCCACGACGAGGCTGCCACCGCCTGGATCGAAAAGCACCAGGAGCAGGTAGCTGCCTGGATGCCAGACTGCGCCAAGTAGCGAGTGGCGACGCGCGGCCGCAATGCGCTGCCGCGCGCCATTCCTGTTGAGTTGCGCCCAAAGGCGCGCTGCTTCATTTCTGCACTTATCCGACACTGCATCGTTTCTTTTCTGAGTCAGCGCCAAGTTCGTCATATTGCTGAACCTGTCGGAAAGTGACCGCGCCATTGCGCGATTATTTGACGGATCCGGCTATGAACCAATCAGTAAAAATTTCATGCAAGAACCTCTGGCAGCTTTTCGGCAAAGGCGCCACCGGTTTTCTCGACAAGCACCAGCACAATCCCGGCGACGCCGATCTGGAAGCCGCAGGCCTGATCGCCGCAGTGCGCGATGTCAGCTTTGACGTCTATACGGGTGAGATCCTGGTCATCATGGGCCTGAGCGGATCGGGGAAATCCACCCTGATACGCTGCCTGACAAGGCTGGTCGAGCCCAGCGCAGGCCAGGTGCTGTTCGATGACGTTGACCTGCTGCAGGCCTCGCATCGCAGCCTGACAGAAATCCGACGACGCAAGATGGGCATGGTCTTCCAGAGCTTTGGCCTGCTCCCGCATCGAACCGTGCTCGAAAATGTTGCCTTTCCGCTCGAGATCCAGAACGTTCCAAAGGCTGAACGTCTGGCCAAGGCGCAGGAGCTGGTGGCGACGGTCGGTCTTGAAGGGCGCGAGCACAATTTTCCGCGCGAGCTATCAGGCGGCCAGCAGCAGCGGGTCGGCATTGCGCGCAGCCTGATTGGCGAATGTGATGTCTGGTTTCTGGATGAGCCCTTCTCGGCACTCGATCCACTCATCCGCCGTGAAATGCAGGACGAGTTCGTAAGCCTGCAATCCCGTTTGAATAAATCCATCGTGTTCGTCACGCATGACTTCGACGAGGCCGTTCGGCTCGGCGATCGTATCGCCATCATGAAGGATGGACGGCTGGCGCAGATCGGCACGGCTGAAGAACTGCTGATGACGCCCGCCAATGACTATGTCAAGAAGTTTGTGCAGCATGCGCCGCGCGCCAAACTGATTACCGCCCAGAAGATCATGGTCCCGGCCAGGCCTGGCGACATCAAGCTTACAGGCGACCAGGACACGATCAGGTGCACAGATGTGCTGGAAAAAATCGCGCGACGCGTCATAGAGTCCGATCATGCGCTGCCGGTTCTCGATGCCCGGAATGTGCCGGTGGGCCAGATAAGCCGCGAACAGCTGGCAAAGGCGTTGTTCCAATGACAGATACCGCAGTCTTGTTAAATGACGGTACAGGCAGCGCGGACATCGACTTGCGCCGGCCCGTCGCGCCTGCCATATCAAGCAAACGTGTCGCCTCGACAGCGGCCGATAAGCGTGCCAGAAAGACGTTGAGCCTGCTTTCGTTCTGCATCGCGGCATTTGCGATTATTGTGCTGGGCCAGTTTGCGGCGACCAGGTTCGAGTGGGTTGCCCGCTACCCGTCTGACTGGATGCTGCCTCTCAAAGACTGGATCGACTCGTTTTTTGAATGGCTGGTGTATGGGCTCCGTTTCTTCGAGGGCACACCATTCGAGTTTTCGCCGCGCGAGGTAACTCGCGGTATTGCGGCCGGCATGGCCTACCCCTTGCACCTGTCCGAGTCGATATTTTTTGACGGCTTCTCCAAAGGCATTCCTGCTTTGCCATGGCTGACAGTGGCTGGCCTGGCCGGCCTGCTGGGTCATTGGCTGGGCGGCTGGCGCAGCGCGCTGCTTGGTGCGGCAGCGTTTGCATATCTGGCAGTGTTTGGCGTCTGGAAGGCTTCAATGCAGACGTTTTCCCTCGTGCTCATCACTGTTCCCATGGTCTTTTTGATCGGGCTGCTGTTTGGCGTGCTGATGAGCAAAAGCCGGCGCTTCAAGACCATCGTCACCCCCCTGTTCGATATTCTGCAGAGCATGCCGCCATTTGCCTATCTGGTGCCCATTGTTGTGCTGTATGGCGTGGGCGACGTGCCAGCCATGATAGCGACGGCTCTTTTTGCGGTACCGCCAGTTGCGCGTTGCGTCACGCTGGGGCTGGAAGGCGTGAGCCAGGGCGTGCTCGAAGCAGGCAAGATGATGGGCTGCACGCGCTGGCAGCTGCTCTGGAAAGTACAGATGCCAACGGCCCGTTCTGCGCTGCTGGTCGGACTGAATCAGGGCATCATGCAGACACTGGCCATGATTGTTCTGGCTGCGTTGATCGGCGCATCGGGGCTTGGCAGCGAACTGCTGACATCGTTGCAGTCATTGCGGCTGGGCGAAGCACTGGAGCAGGGTATTGCCATTGTCGTAATCGCCGTGGTGCTGGACCGCCTGAGCCGCGCCTATGCCCTGAAAAAGCCAGTCTATGTGGACCCCAGCCTTTCATGGTGGCGCCGCCATCCTTATATCGTGCTCGCATTAGCGTTCCTGGCCGCGAGCATGTTGCTCGCCAGCGTGTTGCCGAATCTGGGGCTGCTGTCCCATGAACACAGCATCACCACCGCGCCGTTCTGGAATGCGGGCATAGAATGGATCAACCTGCACCTTTATGAATCGGTCCAGGCATTCCGAAATTTCACATTGATGGAAATCCTGATTCCGACGCGCAACTTCTTTCAGGCGATTCCGTGGGTGACTTTCCTTGCCCTGGTTGTTCTGCTGGGCTATCGCCTGGGCGGATGGTCCGTGGCCCTGATTGCAGGCCTGCTCATTCTATTCCCCGCAGCAACTGGTCTTTGGCCACAGACCATGGCCACGCTGTACATGATCGGCACCGCCGCCGTCATCTGCATCATAGTGGGCTTTGCAGTCGGGCTGGCAGCCTCGCGGACCGCAGGCTGGTCCCAGCTTGCATCGGGCGTGTGCGATTTTCTGCAAACCTTTCCGTCCTTCATTTACCTGATACCGGTCGTGATGCTGTTCAAGGTAAGCGATCTGTCAGCCATCATTGCCGTTCTGATGTTCGCTGTAGTGCCTATGGTCCGCTATACCATCCTGGGCCTGCGCAGCGTGCCCAAGCCCATCATTGAAGCGACAACGCAGCAGGGCGCAACGCCCTTGCAGCGTCTGATCAAGGTGGAACTGCCCATTGCCTTCCCGGAAATCATGCTGGGTGTGAACCAAGTCATCTTCATGGCCTTGTTCATGGTCGCGATTACCGCGCTGATCGGCACGCAAGACCTGGGCGCCGAGATCAACGCCGCCCGATCCGGCAACGAAATCGGCAAGGCTTTGGTGGCGGGGCTGTGCATTGCCTTTTTGGGTATTGCCGCCGACCGCCTGATCGGTGCATGGGTCAAGCGCAAGAAGGCTCAATTGGCGACGGCATAAACAAACCGGGCGGCGATGGCCGCCCGGTTTGTGCTATACTACCGTCCTTCCCTTTTCGCCATGTCTTGAAAGCAAGCATGCCGCATATCAAAAAGGGCGGTTAGCTCAGTGGTAGAGCACTGCCTTCACACGGCAGGGGTCACTGGTTCGAACCCAGTACCGCCCACCAATATCTTCAAAGAAATCAATGGCTTTGCGAAAATTCGTAAAGCCATTTTTCTTGCGTATGAAAAAAGTATGAAAAAACGGGGCTCTTCCCCATTTCTGAACTGACCCCAATTAGTTGGACATTTGAAGCGCCCAGGGCTCGTCGGGCTTTAGTCTGTTTCACTTGAATGCCAGGGCAACGTCAGAGGGCTGCAGGCGGATCAAGCTGCTCCCATAGCATTTGTCGAGCCTGGCCTGGTCGCTGAAAAATCAGCGGCATGAGTTGTAGCGCGGCCTTGGTAATTGCGCTGCCGCGATAGGCATCCAGGTCGCGGAGTAGCTGACCGAGTTTTCGGGGGCGAGGATTGCCGCCATGTGCTTGACGCGGGGAGCTGGCAACGTAAAGTCAGCGACACCTTTCGCCATGAAGTTTTCAGTGGGCAGCAGTGCGGTGCCCGAAGGACGTATGAGAAGGAAGAGGGCTTGATGCTCAACATCTGTTATTCCCTGATTCCGAAGTTATTACCCAACGACATTTTGGGTAATAGCCTGGGAGGTGCCAAATGTGAGCTCCACTACAAGGCTCTACCCCATAGTGGAATGGACGCACCTACCGGCTCTTCCCTGATCCTTCCTGCTTCTTTGACCCTCTATCGTGGCTGTTAGGGGCTCGGCCACCTAATCGTTCCGTCAATATTTGCGCTGACTCTTTGAGTGCATCGACAAACGCTTCCTGGAAGCGCTGTTCCAATGTGGTGAGGGTAAGGGCACCCACTAAGTGGTCTCCGTTTTGCCAGACCGGGGCCGAGACTCCTACCAGACCTGGTACTCTGTCTCCGGTGATGACCACATAGCCTTCACGACGGATCTGTTCATAAATGGCATTGTTCTTCTTGCTTCCGTAAGCCATCAGAATCCGTCCGCCCGCTCCCTTGTCCAGGGGCAGCAAGTCGCCCGGTTGGACGTGATCGCGTAAAACGTGCGGGGAATCAATCCGATATAGCACTAGCCGCTGATCGCCTTGCCGGATATGGAAAGCCACGCTTTCAAGTGTTTGTTCCCGCAGCTTCTGCATTTCCGGCAACAGCACGCTTTCCAGAGAGAACGAATCGGCGTAGATCCCCGCTAGCCGGGCAACTTCCGGCCCCAGCTTCCACAAACCATCAGATGTTTTCTGTACCAGGCGTCCGTGCGCCAAGGAGGCCAGCACGCGCAATACCGTGCTTTTGTAAAGGCGGGTGCGCTCGGCCAATTCCGTAACGCTCAGATCCTTGTCATGAGAGTGGAAGGCACCAAGGACGGCTACCGCCTTATCTACGGCTGCAGCGCCGCCTGGAGCGGCACGTTCGTCGGCTAGAGAGGAGGTCGTGGGCTTTTTGGGCATGGATTCAGTGGACGTGCCACATCTTATTTTCTGATTGACATGAGAAATGTACACCAGTACCATTTGTTCTATCTAATAGATAGATGTTCTGTAAGATAGAACATATTTTATTGGATTGGCTTGTTCCCAGGCCAATCCGGGAAAGGGAATATCCATGAGCAGCAATTACCTGGCTGTGCGTCCTGAGTGGTTGGCATTGGGGGCCGAGGAGATCCTGGAGCCGGACCTACCCATCATTGATGCCCACCATCATTTCTATGACAGGCCAAACTGGCTCTACATGGAAGACGAGTATTTGGCCGATCTGGGTTCCGGCCACAAGGTGCTGGCGACGGTCTATATGCAGGCGCAGACACGCTATTACGATCACGGACCGGAAATGCTTCGAGTGGTGGGAGAAACAGCTTATGTCGCGCAACAGGCTGAAGTGCAGTCTGCTACCGGAATACAGCTTGCGGCAGGAATCGTAGGACATGCAGACTTGCGCGCCGGCGCCAACGTACGTCAGGTCCTGGAAGCGCATATAGAGACGGGGCGGGGCAGGTTCCGGGGCATACGCCACCTGACCACCTGGGATGCTGATGCATCGCTGGTCAACCCGCTTTCCGCTGTACCTGCCGGGTTATTGGGTGATACCGCATATCGGGAGGGCGTAGCCCAGCTTGCATCTTTGGGGCTTTCATACGATGCCTGGCTGTTTTTCCATCAGTTGCCGGAACTCTGCGACCTGGCGCAACGCTTTCCCGATCTTCCGATCATCGTTAATCACTGCGGCGGAATCTTGCGGATCGGTGAGTACGCCAACCAGCGTGATGACGCATATGCGATATGGCGCAAGCATATGCGCAGCCTGGCTCAACTTCCCAATGTCTTCGTCAAGCTGGGAGGTCTAGGCATGCGCATTAACGGCTTCCATTTCGAGCAGGCGGAAGCGCCGCCCACGTCATACATGCTGGCTGAAACATGGCGCCCCTGGATGGAGCCTTGTATCGAGTTTTTCGGTACGGACCGCTGCATGTTCGAGAGCAATTTTCCGGTGGACAAGGGTTCGTACCCTTATGCGACGCTCTGGAACGCATTCAAGCGGCTGACCGCCAGTGCCAACGCAGGCGAACGCCGGCGCCTGTTCAGCGAAACCGCCAGGCGCTTATACCGCCTGCCGGAATTGTCTTAGTTCACGCAACCGCCAACGAAGGCTGGCCATTGATGGCAGTGCATTACCCGCGCCTCGTGCGCCCATAAGTAGAAGTCTTAACAGTAATTGGAGATATCATCATGCGGACTTTTCGCTCATTCCGACTCGCCGCGCTACTCGCGCTTTCCGTCATGCCGTTCATCAGTAACCCGGTCACTGCCGAAGAGTTTCCAGATCGGCCGGTTACCCTGGTCATTCCCTACGCAGTAGGAGGATCTACCGATATCGTGGCACGCATCATCGCACAGGGAATGGGGGAGACTCTGGGCGAGACAGTGGTGTCTGAAAATCGTGTGGGAGCAGGTGGTCAAATCGGCTGGAATAGCGTGGCGCGAGCCAAGCCGGATGGCTACACAATGCTGACGACCGAGATGTCCTTCACAATCGCACCGTCATTGTTTTCCAATCTGCCATTCGATGCCAAGACCGCTTTCAGCCAAGTGGGTACTGCAGCATTCGCGCCGCACGTACTAGTGGTCAACCCGGACGTGCCTGCCAAGACGGTTGAAGAATTCGTTGCGCTGGTCAAAGCAAACCCAGGCAAGTTCAATTATGGTTCGGGGGGAGTGGGCACCAATACGCATCTTGGCGCCGAGTTGTTCAAAAGCCTGACCGGCACCGACCTCATGCATATTCCTTACAAGGGGGCGGGACAGGTGCTGCAAGACCTTATGGCGGGCCAGGTCCATGCGCTGATCACCTCTTTACCCACTGCGCTACCGCATATCAAGTCAGGCCGTCTGCGGGCGTTGATGATTGCATCGAAGAACAGAGTTGAGGCTTTGCCAGATGTGCCTGCAGCACCTGAAGTCGGCCTTCCGGGAATGGTCATGGATTTCTGGGTTGGGCTGTCTGTACCCGCAGGCACACCCGACGCGGTGATCAAACGACTTAATCACGATATGGTTTCTTTCGTTACGTCGGAAAGCGGAAAGCAAAGATTGGCGGCGCAGGGTCTGCAGCCTGTGGGCAACACTCCAGAAGAAGCCGAAGCACTGATCAAGAGCGAGATGGAGCGTTGGGCTGAAGTTATCCGCAATGCGGATATTCACGCTGAGTAAGAGCTTATTCAAATGACGATGCGACCTTTGAAAGGGATCCGTGTACTGGATCTAACCAATGTCCTGGCTGGCCCCTTCTGCTGCCATCAGCTTGCCCATATGGGTGCGGATGTCATCAAGATAGAGGCACGCTTGAGCGGAGATCTGGCAAGGCAGCTGGGTGCGGATGCGGATCTCAATCGCAGCAACATGGGCGTGTCCTTCCTGGCCCAGAATCCGGGGAAGCGCTCAATCACTTTGGACCTGAAGAAAGACGAAGGCAAAGCCATACTACGCAAACTGGCGAGCACCACGGATGTGTTGGTGGAAAATTTTCGGCCTGGCGTCATGGATCGGCTGGGGCTGGGCTACCAGCAGTTGCTTGAAGAAAATCCAAAATTAATCTACTGCGCAATCTCGGGATTTGGTCAATCGGGAGACTTACGCAATCTGCCGGCCTATGATCAGATCATTCAGGGTATGTCTGGCGTCATGAGTATCACTGGCGATTCAGAGTCCGCCCCGTTGCGTGTGGGCTATCCGGTTGCCGATACGGTGGGTGGCATGACGGCAGCCTTTGCTGTCGCTTCCGCCCTGGCCGATCGGAACCGGGCCGAGGGTGTGTTCATCGATGTGTCCATGCTGGAAGCCACCATGGCAACCATGGGGTGGGTGGTCTCCAATTACCTGATCGCCGAGCGCGAACCGCGTCCGCTGGGCAACGATAATATGACGGCCAGCCCTTCGGGCACATTCAAGACACATGATGGTCTTATCAATATCGCTGCCAACAAGCAGGAACACTTTGAGAAAGTCGCCCGGGTGCTTGAATGTCCGGAATGGGTTATCGATGCGCGTTTCATGGATCGTCACGCACGGCTGAAGAACCGCCAGGCGCTCAAAAAACTGATGGAGCAGAAATTGGCTGCGAGATCTACCGAAGAGTGGTGGGCGTTGCTGAGCGCAGCAGGCGTGCCGGCGGGACCCGTCTATACCGTGCCTCAGGCGTTGAGCCACCCGCAGATCGCAAACCGCGGCATGTTGGCCTCATTCGAGAATGTGCCCGGTGTGGGGCGCGATATACGCGTGGTGCGTACAGGGTTCAAGCTAAACGGGAGCACGCCTGCGGTGGACGCGCCACCACCGCAGTTGGGCGAGCACACTGAAACCATCCTGGCGGAAATAGGGTTTAGCGCCGAGGAAATCTCGCGTTTCAAGCAGCAGGAGGTTGTATGAACGGTTCTTCCAATGAAGCCGAGCAGGTCAAGCAAGGCGTCAAAGACTGGTGGCGTACTTCCATTATCGATATGGAGCCTGGCAGTATCCGGTATCGCGGCTATCCGATTCAGGAGCTGATTGGCAACGTCAGTTTCGCACAGATGATATGGCTAATGACCCGTGGAGAGCTTCCGTCCGACGCAAAGGTGCATTTGCTGGATGCAGCGCTGATGGCCGCAGTCGATCACGGGCCGCAGGCACCCAGCATTGCCATTGCTCGCATGGCTGCCACTTGTGGTGTAGGCCTGAACAGCGCAATGGCGTCAGCAGTGAATGTGTTAGGGGATGTCCATGGCGGCGCAGGGGAGCAGGCTGTGGAGCTGTATGCGGATATCGCGCGCCATATAGATGCCGGCGCTGATTTGATTGCTGCTACGCAAGCAGGCGTGGACACTGCGGTAGATAAATACGGCAGATTTGTTTCCGGATTTGGTCACCGTTTTCACCCGATAGACCCCAGAGCGCCGCGATTGCTGGAACTGGTGGATGAAGCGGCTGCCCGGGGCGTGGTCGACGGGCGTTTCGCCGTGATCGGGCGTGCGGTTGAAGATGAGTTGGCCAATCGAAAAGCGGGCAAACGGATTCCCATGAATATAGATGGGGCGACTGCCGTAATCTATGCCGAATTGGGGTTTCCTGCACCTTTGGCTCGTGGCTTGTTTTGTTTATCGCGCTCTGTGGGGATTCTGTCTCATGCGTGGGAGCAGGCTCAGCAAGGCGGTCGGAACAAGGGGCCGATCCCCCGGGAATACATATGGCGATATGATGGCCCCGGGCAAAGAAAAGTGCCGGTTCGGTAATGCCCCGTAATACGCTATTCGCCTGTAGGTGCCAAACGGACGTATACAGGCGGCAGAACACAAGCTGAATATCACCTCCTGAAGTATGAGGATTGAATTTGATCTCCTGCGCAATGCTCTAGACTCTATCGCTCAGGCCATGGAGCTTGTTGCATGGGACGATGAGCTCAACGAGGCCAGGCGCTTAAAACGGGCGATGCTGACCGTTGGTCATGGCGTAGAGCTGTTGTTGAAAGAATGGTTGCGCCGCATTCATCCCGCATTTATCTGGGGGAACATAGAAAACTTTTTAAAAATTGAGTGCCCCACACTAGCAGACGCTGATGGCAGTGACATCCCTTTTAGGCGCCTGTTGCTCATCAGGCATTCAATCTTTTAATGGAAGCCAGCCCTGAATATTAATAATCTGACAGACAAAGCCTACTATCAGCAAGTGGGTACCTTGAACGGGAATAATGCCTACGGTACGCCAAGAAACTGGATGCTTTTAACGTCGCTACGCTTATTCCCCTGGAAGCCTGTGGCTACGTTGTCAACGGCAAACCGGCGCTTGGCTGGGCGGGTGGAGCGCCAACGTTCCACGCATGCCGCCAAGGCTCAGAACTGGTAGCGCGCCGACAGCATCACGTTGCGAGGCTCGCCATAGACATTGCTCGGGAAGCTTACGCTGCCGGACAGTGCGTTGTAGTACTTCTTGTCGAAGATGTTGTTGACATTGAGCTGCAAATCCAGCTTCGGACTCGCTTGCCAGCCCACTACCAGGTCGGCCAAGGTATAGCCGCCTTGCTTGATGCGGAACGGCACGCTGCTCGTGGAGCCCTGGTTGTAGATGGAGCCCTGACGGTAGACCGAGCCACCGATGCGCCAGCCCTGCAGAGCGCCAGACAGCCGATACATCGTCGACAGCTTGAACAGATGGCGCGGCGTGTCGGTATCGAACAGCTCGCCCACATTGTCGGGGTTGGCATCTTTACGATAGCGCGCGATCGCCACCGTGTAGCCGAGACTCACCTGCCAATTGGGCGTGATGGCGCCCTGCAGCTCAAACTCCACACCCTGGCTGCGCACCTCGCCGGCGGCCGAATAGCAGACGACGGACGGGTAGCCGGCGCACTGGGTCTGGTCGGTGTTGCGAAAGGCGCGGTTTTTCTGGTCCATGCGGAACAGGGCTATCGAGGCATTCAGCGCGCCATCGAAGTATTCGCCCTTGACCCCGATTTCGTAGTTCTGGCCCACCACCGGATCCAGCAGATTGTTGCTGGCATCCAGGTAGTTCTGAGGCTTGAAGATATCGGTGTAGCTGGCGTAGAGCGAGTGTTGCTCGTTCAGGTCGTAGACCAGGCCGGCACACTTTGTCAGTTGGCTATTGATGCTGTAGCGGTTATGCGCAGTGACGGATGGTGTGTTGGAGGTGAAGTCCGGATACGTGTTGACGGTGTCGTTGTAGTCAAACCAGTCCAGCCGTCCGCCCAATATCAGCTTCAGCCGATCGCTCAGGCTTAGGCGAGTCGTGGCGTACACGCTTTTCTGGGTGACCTCGGCGTCCATCCAGTCTCGCAGGGGGATGTTGGGATTGGCAACTGCGCTCGGGTCGAAATTATAGAGATCGAGGTCGTCGTTGAGAACGACGCCTTGTCGGCTGTTGCCGTCGAAATCAATGCTACGGTAGCTGGCGCCAAGCACCAATTCATGCGTACGGCCCAGCAGTTCGAAAGGGCCGTTGGCATACAGGTCCACGCTGCTCTGTTTTTCCTGGTGAGCGTTGCGCGCACCCAACTGACGGTACTTCTCGGTGGTGATGTTGTAGTTGAGGTAATGGCCCAGCATGTCGACATCGGCTCGCGCGTAATAGGCCGAGAGATGCGTAAGCCAGCCATTGTCGAATAAGTGATCCAGTCCCATGAAGGCCGCAGTGGTGGACTTGTTCCAATGTTCCCAGTCGTTGGCATAGGACGTGGACCGAGGCAGTCCCAGGTCGCCGCCATCTCGGGCCACAGGAAGACCGGTGAAGCCGTTGCCATGCAGGCGGCGCTCCTGATGCAGCGCGCTGAGTGTGAGCGTGGTGGAGGCATTCAGATCCTTCTCCAGGATCCCGTAGAATGTCTGGCCGCTGCTGCTTTCGCCTCGCTTGTAGCTTCCGTAGTCCTGGGCGGAAATCACCGCGCGACCGCGCAGACTGCCGTCCTCGGATAGCGGACCGGAGGCGTCCAGCTCTGCTCTGTAGCGATCCCAACTGCCAGCGCTCACGCCGACGGACACTTGCGGCACGTCGATCGGCCGCTTGCGCACCAGGTTGATGGAGGCCGACGGGTTACCAGCGCCCTGCATCAGTCCAGTGGCGCCGCGCACGATCTCCACGCGGTCGTAGATAGCCATGTCGGTGGTCAGCAGGTCCTGTGACAGGTTGGAGCTGTCCAGGCTCACGGGCAGACCGTCGTACATGATGTTATCTACATACATGCCGCGCGAATAGAAGGATGCGCGCTCTGGCCCGAAACGCCGGAAAGTCAGGCCGGGCGTGGCTTGCACCACATCATTGACCGTCTCCAGGTTCTGATCCTGGATACGTTGGCGGGTGATGACGGTGATCGACTGCGGCGTCTCGCGCATGGACAGGTTGAGCCGGGTGGCTGTGCTCATGCTGTCGGTGGTGTAGGATTGCGTGCCCTCGGTAGTGCCGTCGGCCGCAGTGGTGCCGATCACAGTGACCAGCGGCAGCGTAACTGTGTCGGGCGCTTCGGATGCAAGCGTGTTGTCGATGCGCAGCACGAACGCGCCATTGTCTAATTGCACAGCCTGGAGGTTGCTGCTGGCGAGCAACAAGGCCAGCGCATCGGTGACTGGGTGTCGACCATTCACGCCGACTGTGCGTTTGCCCTCGGTTTGCTGGGCGGTGAAGGTCAACATGATGCCGGCCGTGCTGGCTAACTGACGTAACGCCGGAGCCAGCGGTCCGGCGGCAATCCTGAAGTCGGCCACGGCGGCCTGGCCAGCTGCGGAGGTGCCTTGCGCACGCACCTGACTCGGAGCGCCGGCTGCGAGGGTGATGGCCAGCGCCAAGACTGCAAGCGCAATAGGTGGTGGATATGGATGCCCCGAATTTTGGGCGTGGCGCTGATTCGGCATATTCTTCCTTTTGATTGGGTCTCCGAAAATTCCGGTCCCTCATAAGGTAGGTGCCGCGAAAACGACAATCGGGCAGTCGGCGCGATAAAAAATTTTTTACGACCTTAATCTGCTGGAGTGACCGTCACCCAGAAACGGGTGCTCCACTGTACGCGTACCGGCAGCACGCTGGGCAGCGTGGCCAGGATGCGGTCAGTGTCGGCCAAAGGGAATACGCCTGAAAGGCGCAGGTCCGCAATCTGCGGGTCGACGCGCAGCACACCCAGCCGGTAGCGATCCAGTTCAGCCAGGAAATCGCCCAGGCGCTGCTCATCAGCCACCAATTGACCCCGCACCCATGCATCCGCGTGCTCATCGGCAGGGCGCGGCGCTTCGACCGCGTCGCGGCTGAACTGGGTTTGCTCGCCAGCATGTACCAGACGTGTCCTGCCGGGCCCAGCCCAGGGCGAGACTTCCACTGCGTTCTCCAGAACCGTCACACTGGTCCGTCTGTTGCGCTGTCGGACGATAAACCGCGTGCCCAGCGAGCGGATGCTGCCTTCGGCAGTCGCCACGAGTAGCGGCCGCAGATCCTCTGACCCCGGCCTATGGTAAGTGGCGATCATGATCTCGCCCGACACCAGCAGGATGCTGCGCTTGTTTGCATCGAAACGCAGATTCACCGCGCTACCCGTGTTGAGCGTTAGCTGGGTACCGTCCTCCAGTGTGAAGTTGCGTTGCTCACCAGTGCTGCTGCGGTAGTCGGCCATGCTGGCCTGCCAGGTACCGGAGCGAGAGGCAAGGAGCCCGGAGCCGGTGGCCAAGCCGCCCCACAGCAGCATTCGGGTGGCGCGTCGCCGGGCGGTGGAGGAGGGCCGATCACTCGCACTGTAGGACGACAGGGCAGCATAAGCCGGAGTGCGCTCCAACGATTTCATTCGGCCCGTGACGGACTCGACGTGCTGCCAAGCGGCTTCATTGTCGACATGCGCCTGGCGCCATTGGCGCCATTGGCGTTGCTGCTCATCGCCAGCCTCTCCGGACATCAGCAGGGTGAGCCAGTCTGCGGCAGCATCTGCGGTGGCTCGGCTGATGATCCGACCGTTGGGCAGGGTCAGCGTGTCTCTATGGGAGGACATGACATGTCAGATAGCCAGCGCGAACATGCATTCGCGGTTGGCCCTGGTCAGATATTGTTTGACCGAACTGGTGGAGGTTCCCAACCGTTCAGCGATCTCGGCATAGCTCAGTTCAACCAGGTGTGCCAGCAGAAAGGCTTCTCGCACCTTGGCAGGTAAACCATCGAGCACGCGGTCGATCTGCTGCAGACTCTCGATGGCCATTAGGTGTGCTTCCGGCGAAGGAGCGACCTCTTCCGGCAGGTTGGCGAGAGCCTCGAGATAAGCGGTTTCGAGCAACTGCCGGCGGTGCCGGTGTGCAAGAAGCCGACCGGCGACTGTTGCCAGGAACGGACGCGGCTTCCGGATCTCGACAGCCGCAGTCTTGCGGTCCAGCAGGCTGAGAAACGTGTCCTGCGCCAGGTCGGCTGCCGCGAACGTATCGCCTACCCGCCTGCGCAGCCAGCCCTGAAGCCATGTGCTGTGCTCGACATACAGGCTAGCCAAATCGTCGGTAATAGGTAGCTCCTGAGCGGGCATAAGGACGGAACGAGGCGAGTATAAATCAAATGAGAATTGATCGCATTATACATAATAGAACTATTCGCTTCGACAGCATCGCCATCAAATGGGTACGGTGGCTCGCTCCAAACCGGCTGCGGTCGAGCGTGACGGGCGTGCTCGTGTTTTGTACGCTCAGGGGGAGAGTATCCCCACTTGAGCGGGGAACTCTTCAATCAGTTATTTTCGTTTTTTCCTTGCTTTCGCCTGCTCATCTCAGCGCCCGCAAAGGTCAGGCGCTTCGAGGTTTGGATAGCTGCTATCGTTGGATGATGATCGCGTCCTCCAGCATATCGAGCCTGTCCTGCCCCCAGAACAGCTCGCCGCGATAGACGTAGGAAGGGGAGCCGAACACCCCGGCTTTCACTGCTTCGTCGGTGTATGCACGATATCGCTCAGCGATTTCAGGGGTTTTCGCCTGGCCCAGCAGTGTTGCGTCCAGACCCTGCTCTTCAAGAATTTCGCATAGTGTCGTCTCGGCTGATATGTCACGTTCCTCAGCCCACTCGGCCCGCAGTATGGCCTTGTACAGGGGAAGAACCGCCAACCCGCGCAGGTCAGCGGCGATCACCAGACACGAAGCGAGGCTGGCGTTGGGGCACATATGTTTGGGATATGGATTCACACGAACGCCCAGTTTTCGGCACCAGCGCTGGAGTTCCGCAACACGGTAGCTTTGCCGCTCCTGAGACCGCTGCTCAAGCAGGACGCCTCCGGTGCGGGAGTACACATCGGGTAAGTCTACCGGTTTGTACCGAATGCTTATCTCCTGACGCCTCGCCAAAGCCTCCAGGCGATCGGCGCCAAGATAGGCCCAATCCGAATTCATCCAGAAGTAGTAGTCAATGTGAGCCTTTATCACGGCTGCACCTCCAGCCGATCAGGCACGGGAAGGGCAAAGCGTGAAGGATGGTGCATGAACAGTGAGCTGCCGATTGCGACGATACCGAGCGCGCTCAGGTACCAAACTATATAGCGCACACTGCCGCCCCCGTAGGCGAGTAGCGATGTTGCAACCAAAGGAGCCAGGCCGCCGCCAATAGCGCCTGAAACCTGAACAGCCATGGAAATCCCGCTATATCGCACCTCGGGTGGAAACTGTGCGGAGAACAGTCCCCCCTGGGGGCCATACAAAGCGGCATAGACTACTCCGATTGCAATGACGACGGCAGCTGTGATGGAGCCCGCGTCCCTGGTTTGCAGCATGGTGAAGAAAACCGGAGAGAAAACCATGATGCCTACTGCGCCGATCATGAACATCCATTTGAAGCCGATCCGGTCTCCCAGCACACCACACAAGGGCATGGTGAAGAAGGCAGCAACTGCTCCCCAGACCGTCGCATCCAGCATCACCGTACGCGGAATACCGAGGGTGCCGGTGGCGTAGGCGAGTGAAAACGTGACTACTGTATAGAACCAGGTTACTTCGGCCAACCGCCCACCGATAACAGTCAGCACCTCCTTGGGATAGCGTCGCAGCACGACAAGAGCGGGTACCTCGACCTTGTCGCCTTTAGTTTGCATATGCTCGAAATCAGGCGACTCTACGACCTTCACGCGGATGAACCAACCGACAAGCAAGAGCACGACACTGGCCAGGAATGGTATTCGCCATCCCCAGGAAAGCATGTCCTGTTCAGGCAATGTCGCCACCGCTCCCATTGCCAGCGAGGAGAGAATCAAACCAGGTGCGACCCCCGTCTGCGGTAGGCTTCCGAAAAATCCTTTTTTCCCTTCGGGAGCATGTTCGACCGCCATCAAGACCGCGCCACCCCATTCTCCTCCGACCGCGATGCCTTGCAACAGACGCATCAGTACAAGCAGCCCGGCGGCCCAATAGCCAATGCTGTCATAGGATGGGATGAGGCCGATCAGAATCGTGGGAACGCCCATCAGAAAGAGGGTGATGAGCAGCATAGACTTGCGGCCAACCTTGTCCCCGAAGTGTCCGAATACAATGCCACCCAATGGCCGTGCGAAGAAGCCCACCGAGTAGGTCGCGAAAGCGGCGAGGGTGCCGGTGATTGGATCAAAATCTGGGAAAAAGATTTTATTGAATATCAGGGCCGCGGCAGTGCCATACAGGAAATAATCGTACCACTCGATGGTGGTGCCCATCATGCTTGCCAGGCCGGCTGTAATGTACTGACGGCGCGAACGCACCGCCTGGTGTGCAGGCTTTGTCATTGTGACTTCCTTTAAAGAGTGTGAGAAGTCAGCGAATCACTTGATCGCCAGCGTAGGGATCCCGTGCGTCTGTCGTGCCCAGTAATCAAAAGTCGCGTTGACAATTGACGGCTTGAGCAGATAGTCGTGTGCTTCGGCGGCGAGTTCGTCGGCCACTGGGGTTAGCGGGCCAAACGCGGACTGGGCGCGCACCTGCAGTCGGGCTGCACGCTCGAGGTAGACCGACAGGTAGGTCGCTTCCTCGCACGTGCCGCCCGCCGTGAGATAGCCATGGTGTGCAAGAATAATGGCCCGTTTCTTACCCAGTGCGCCAGAGATGATTACGCCTTCCTGGTCAGCGATGGGCACACCCGGCCAATCCCCCAAGAATGCACAGTCGTTGTACAGCGGCGCCATGTCCATTTGTGCAATGACCAAGGGCTGGCGTGCGGTTGCAAGGGTCGTGGCCCACGGCGAATGTGTGTGGATGATGGAGTTCACGTCGGGGCGCGCATCATAAACCCAAAGATGAAAGCGTGTTGCGGGGTTGGGCATGCCCTCGCCTGTGAGCGTGTTCAGGTCACGATCGACCTCAATGAAATCGGCCGGCGTGGCCTCATCAAAACCGAGGCCGAATCGCAAGGTCCAGTATGCGCCCGGACGTTCGGAGCGGACACTGATCTGCCCAGCCAGTCCGGCTTCCTGTTCTGTCATTGCAAGGATGCGGCAGGCATATGCCATTGTTTCCTGGGTGGAGCGCTTGACGGAATGCAAGTGCTTTTTCATTTCCTGAGTGGCGCGCTGATCGAAGTATGCTTTCTCTCTGAGCGGGGCGTTCATATGATGTCTCTCCTATGGTTTCTTGCTGCCGCCACATGGGCAACAAGTCCACATGATCTTGATTTGTGTCAAGAAACACCATGAATCTCAGGTCATAGCAGCTATTCCGTCGGAGGGTCTCGCAGTTCGGATGCAAGCGTGATAGTGCACTGTATGAACTCTTCCAGCAATGGAGCCGGATGTCTTCCAGCCTGTGTCAAGGCCACCACGCGACGCTTGAGCAATGGGCGTGATATGGGTAGTTTGTGCAGTGCGAAATTTGCCAGAAACTTGTCGGGTATTCGCGATGGGAGAATGCAGGCGCCTATGCCCGACGATACCAGTCTAAGCATCGTATCGATGGTTTCGGCTTCCGCAGCGAACTCGGGTTGCAGGCCAGCACTTTGAAGCATGCGTCGCAGCGCATAGTGCGCAGGAAAGCCCACCAGGCGCAAGGGAGCGCATGTCAGATCTTGCGGGCCTGAAAGCGGGCTGTCGAGACGGACGACCAATGCCATAGAGTCATCAAATAAAGGACAGGAAGCGACTTTGGCGGAATCCACGGCCGAATCGTAAACCAACCCGACATCTGCCTTGCCGCTCTCCACCAATGTAACGACCTCGGGCGAGCTGCGCCCCATGATAGAGAGATTCACATGTGGATGCGCACTGACGAAACGGGCTACGAGATCGGAGGTGAAGTAGTGGCTAAGCGTATGCACAGTCGCCACGCGCACGGTTCCGTGGGTTACTCCTTGTTGTCGGACATTCTGGATGGCGACGTCGATATCGCGATAGGCTGGTTGCGTTGCAGCATAGAGTAGCTTTCCCGCTTCAGTCAGATCCACTCCGCGCCCTGTGCGAACGAATAGTGGCTGTCCGATACTTGCTTCCAGCATCCCCAGTTGTTTGCTCAGGCTCGATTGCGTTTGATCCATTACGTCCGCAGCCTTTGAAAGCGTTCCAGAATCCGCTATGCAAATGAAATAGCGCAATTGACGATCCAATGTTTCCACATTCGGTTCCAGGTTTTTCACGCAAGCACGATCGCAACAGCTTGCCGCAAATTTCGTGATTATGTCGTTTGCGGCATACACAAGTTTCTCATAAAACTAGCAAGCAAACTAAAAGACTGCTCCGGGCTAAACCGGCTCGTAGCCTGCCGCGAATTCCCTGACGCCAGTGATGAAATGGCTTAAAGCCATTGAAAGAGCACGTTGGTTGAAGGCGATAGCCAGGTGGGCCTGGGGAACTTCCTCATCTTCGATCGATACATAGGTGACGCCCTCCGCTCGCAACTGGCGCATGGTTTCGGGTACCAATGAAACACCCATTCCGGCGGCCACGAAAGTGACGACCGAAGTCATTTCAGGTACTTCCAGCCGAACCTCGGGGATGAAACCACAGCTTTGACAGGCATGCACTACCGCGTCGTATATGCCGGTTCCCACCTTGCGGGGGTAAAAGATAAAGGGCTCGCCATTCAGCTCTTTCAGGCTGATGGCGCGCCGCCCGGCAAGCTGATGCGCGCTTGGAAGAACCGCGACCAGCGGTTCGTGCAGCAGGGTTTCGACCTGGACGCCAGGCACCTCTGGCGCAGGTGCCCGTATGAAGGCCACGTCCACTTGCTCATCCCTCAGCGCGGCTACCAGTGCGTTGGTTGTTTGCTGCAGCAAGATGATCTCAATTTTCGGAAAACGCGTCCTGCATGCCTGGATCACCCGAGGCACGAACGGATGAATGCTGGCGGAAACTGTAAAGCCGATAGTGAGCTTGTCGATCTCGCTGTTTCCGACACGCTTGGCGGTCTCTATTGCCCGTTCCGCTGCACCCAATACGCGCATGGCCTCATCACGAAAGGCCAGGCCGGCATCGGTCAGCTCCACACCCCGGCGCCCGCGTAAAAGCAGCGTAACCCCCAGCTCGCGTTCCAGTTGCTGAATTTGCTGGCTCAGGGGTGGTTGACCGATCCCCAGGCGCTCCGCTGCCCGTGTGAAGTGCAGCTCCTGCGCGACCGCTATAAAGTAGCGTAGATGTCTTAATTCCATATTTAATAAATATCATATTATCTATTTCATATATTGGACATATGATACCGTGCTGCGTAGTATGACTGGAAATGGCCCCCATTCTGGCGCGGCCTCCAACCTCTCTGAGGCGCTGCCATGCCCCTTCTTGCTCGTGAAGGATTACCTTCGCTGCACTACACCCTGTGCGACTACACCGATCCCTGGAAGGATGCACCGTATCTGTTTTTACAGCATGGCTATGGGCGCAATGGCTCGTTCTGGTATCAATGGGTTCCACGCCTTTGCCGCGACTTCAGAGTGATATGCCCGGATCTGCGGGGCCATGGAAAATCGGGAAAAGACTTTGACCTTGCTACCGGGTTCACGCTCGAAACCCTGAGTGACGACGTAATTGCCATTGCTGATGCGCTGGGCATCGACCAATTCCATTATGCCGGTGAGTCAATCGGAGGGCTGGTAGGGCTTGCCACTGCTGGCCGCTACCCTGACCGGGTTTCGACGCTGACCAATGTGTCAGGCCCCGTTTTCATTTCTCAAGGAGCGCGTACCGCTTATGCGTTGGGCGAGGCATCATGGCCGGAAGCCATACGCAAGCTTGGTCCGCGACAATGGCTGGATCGTACCAATGCGTCTACACGTTTTCCGCCCGCCATGGATCCCGGATTCCTCGCATGGTACACCGACACCGTCGAGAAAACAGGCACGGACACGCTGGCGGCGCTCGCACAATTCGCACTCGATGCCGATGCGACTCCTTATCTGAAAGCAATCAAGGCGCCTGTGCTGTGCCTGTATCCCGAGCTGGGCGCTATCGCGAACGAAGAACAGCGGAAGACGCTTGAGCAGAATGTGCCCGATCTGAAGGTGCAACACGTCGGCACTACTTACCACATGATCCAGCACATTGTTCCAGAAGAATGCACCGATGCGCTTTATGGACATATCGATCGCCATACTTCTGAAGGAGGCAAAAATGATTAAAAAATTAATTTGTACCCTGCTCGTTTCATGCTCGACACTGACCACGGTGACGGTTGCGCAGGGGCTGCCTGATGGGCCCCTGCGTATGCTGGTTCCCTTTTCCGCAGGAGGCTCTACAGACATTCTTGCGCGCCTCATGGCTAAAGAAATGGGCGATATTCTTGAAAAGACCATTGTTGTCGAAAACAAGCCGGGCGCAGAGGGTTTTATCGCTGCGCGCGATCTGAAAAATTCCGCTTCAGACGGACGCACGATCATGATGGTCACCACAAGTGTATATGCCATCAATCCGGCCATCTTCACCGAGATCCCTTACTCATCCGCCAATGATTTTTCCACTGTTTCAATGGTGGCCTCATCACCCAACGTGTTTCTGGCACCGGCCAGTTCATCACTCAACTCGATAACCGAACTGGTCGCACAAGGCAAGGCAAAGCAAGACGGCATTGCCTATGCTACTGGCGCAACAATGCATTTGCTCAACGCCAAGTGGCTTGAGGCTATGTCATCGACCAAGATGATCAGCGTTCCCTACAAGGGGAGTGCGGCCGCTTATCCCGATCTTGTCGCGGGACGGGTCGAATTCATGGTTGATCAACCTCTCTCATCAATGTCTTTGATCAAAGACGGCAAGTTGAAAGTGCTAGCGGTTACCTCGCAGAATCGCTGGGACCAGTTGCCCGACGTGCCCACGGTTGCCGAGCAAGGCTTCCCCGAGTTCGTCACGACATCTTGGTGGGCCATCCTTGCCCCTAGCGGTACGCCCGAAGAGATCGTGAAGCAGTTGCACAGTGCTGCCCACCAAGCTCTGCAACGAAAGACAGTTAAGGAGAAAGTGCAGCAGTTGGGCGCAGATATCGTGGACGATAGCTTTGAAGAAGGGCAGGCCTTTACCGCCAATGAGCTAAAGAAATGGAAAGAAATTGCCCAAGAGGCAGGGGTAAAGCTGAACTGACAAATGCTTAATCTATCGGCTAACGTATCGCTTCTGTATCAAGAGCTGCCATTCCCGGAGCGTATAGGAGCGGCCGCACGCTCCGGATTTCGTGCGGTGGAGGTGATGTATCCCTATGCATGTCCGGCGCATGTGCTGTCTGGCGAGCTTCGTGCTTATGACATGACCCTGACCGTGCTGAACGCGCCGCCCGGCGACTACCTCAAAGGAGAGCGAGGCCTTGCAGCGCTGCCCGGACGCGAACGGGAGTTCAGGTACAGCCTTGATGAGGCTGTCGCTTATGCAAAAGCTACGGGGTGTACCAATATCCATGTACTGACTGGCAATACTCCGGATAACGCCGATTCCGGACTTGTTGCTTACACCATGCGCGAAAACCTGTTGTATTGTGCGGATCTGTTTGCGCGGCATGAGCTAACGCTTTTGCTTGAACCCTTAAGCCGCCAAATGTTGCCCTCTTATTCGCTGACGCGGGTCGAAGAAGCATCGGGCTGGCTGCGCGAACTGAATAACAGTGGATACGCAAACGTGGGGATACAGCTGGATCTTTACCACACGCAGATGGAGCAGGGAAACCTGGCAGCGATGATTCAGAACTACATCCAGGAAATAACCTACGTACAGATTGCTGGAGTCCCCGGCCGGCACGAACCTACAGTGGGGGAGATAAACTATCGCTACCTGCTCGACTTGTTGCAGACGCTCGGATTCGCTGGCTGGGTCGGCTGTGAGTATATTCCCAGATATATGACTGAGGAAGGGTTGGGTTGGGCGCGGGACTGGGGGCTTTTGGATATGCCGGATTCCTTCTCTGATAGGGGTTGATCAGAATATGGACGCGCCAATTTGCCTGCCACCGCTTCCGCAGCAGACGGCGAGCTCATTCATCATCCCGCCCGACGCTTGCGACACGCACGCACACGTAGTTTCGCCTGACATGGCGCGCTTTCCCTTCGTGGCAGTGCGAAGCTACACTCCGCCACCGGCGTCCGAGGAAAACTACCTGCGCATGCTGAGCGAACAGGGCATGAGCAGGGGTGTCCTGGTGCAGATCAGTGTCTACGGAACTGACAACCGCTACATGATCGATGTGCTGCGACAGCATAAAGATCGGCTTAGGGGGGTAGCGGTGGTCAGCGCAGATATTACGGATAAAGAGCTATCCAGCATGCATGAGGCTGGCGTGCGTGGGGTCAGGATCAATGTCTTGTTCAAAGGTGGTATCGGCTTCCAGGATATGGAACGTATCGCGTACAAGATCAAAGACTTGGGCTGGCATATGCAATTTCTGTTGGACGCACGGCAGTTACCCGATCTCATGCCTCGGATGACGAAGCTTCCCGTACCAGGCGTCGTGGATCACATGGGACATATGCCGGTGATGGAAGGGCTTCAAAGCAAGGGCTATCAAGCGTTGCGCCATATGCAGCAAGAGTATGGATGGTGGGTGAAGTTATCGGGCGCTTATCGAATCAGCGATGATTTCGATGCTTATAGGGACGTGAAGTCCTGGGCTCAAGGGTTGGTAGAGGCAGCACCAGATCGTGTGCTATGGGGCAGCGATTGGCCACATGTACATATTCCACGAATGGTAGACACCGGTAGACTAAGAAATCAATTGGTGGATTGGGTATCTGACGCGCAGCTCAGGGAACGAATCCTGGTCATCAATCCCGCGAATCTGTATGAATTCTGAGTGTATCCATATGACCGAAGCCAAGCCCTGCATTGACGCGGGGCAACTCAAAGCCATTGCTTCGACCGGAAAGCGACGTGATCCACGCTTTCCTAATATGCCCACGGTAAGTGAAAGTGGTCTGGAGAAATACGATGCGACCTGGCGCCAGGCTGTTTTTGCTCCAGCGGGAACACCTCAGGCTGTGATAGACAAACTTGCCGCGGCAGTCGAGCAGGCTGTCCAGTCTCCCACCCTGCCAGCCAAAATGGAAGGCTCGGGTTTTGTTCCTGAATACGAAGGCCCCCAAGAGCTTGCGAATACCATGGCGCAGGACACAGCGAAATTCCGCAAAATTGCTCAGGAAGCGCATTTGGAACTCGAGTAGGCAGTCGTCAAGACATCAGTAAAACACGGTATCGTGAATGCCCAGGCGAATCAGAAGAAGATCTGCCTCACCCACGGTGCGAGCAGCACGTTGAGCGCGCCGGCGATCATCATTACCAGGGAGGCGACCACAGTCTGGATCTCGCCGAACTGGCGCGCTTTCGCAACGCCGCTGCCATGGGCGCCGCCACCAAAGATGGCCCCGGCCGCCAGCTTGCTGCGTACGCGCGGCAGCAGCCGCAAGACGAGATCGCCCATGAGCATCCCGCTGATGCCGGTCAGCAGCACAAATAGCGCAGCCAGGTCTGGCGAGCCGCCCAGCACGCGCTCTGCCTCGATCGCGAAAGGCGTGGTCACTGAACGCACGGCCAGGCCTTTTTGCAGCGATTCCGACAAGCCGAGAATCTGTGCCAGCCAGATGGATGAGCAGATAGACACCAGGCTCGCCACCGCGACGCCCGTGGCGATTGACAACCCGTGCTTGCGAAGCAAGACTCGGTTTTCATATAGCGGCAGGGCGAACGCGACTGTTGTCGGACCGAGTAGCCACACCAGCCAATGCGTTTGAGAGATGTACTGCGCATAGCTCACGTTGCACAGCATAGCCAGTACGATCAGCACAGCCGGTGTAGCTATCAGCGGCATCAGCAGCGGATGAGGATGCCGCCTGTACAGGTGCTTGTTGATCCAATAACAGGCGATGGTGACCAGCAGTGACAGCAGGCCTATGGTTCCATGAGACATGAGATTATTCCTTGGCGCCACCGGCGGCGTGGGAAGAGCGGCGACGTGCCAGCCACAGCTCCAGGCGATAGACCCTATCCACGGCCAGTGCCGTAGCACCCATCACACAGGTCGTGCTGACGAGAATCACTGCCAGAATGCGCAGCCCCTGGGTGGCAATCAGGTCTGGGTATTGTCGGACCACGAGAACCGCCGGCACAAAGAACAGCAGCATCTCGGCCATGAGCCAGTTGGTGCCGCTTTGCAGCCAACGGGGCTTGACCAGACCGCTGAACAGCCCGGCGGCAAGCAATCCAAATCCGATCAGGCCTGCCGGCATGCTCCAGCCGAAATGCTGCCGTAAGGCGTCCATGGCCAGCCAGATGGCGCTGAGCAGTATGACCTGCAACATGACTTTGGCGCTTCCAAGCGCGACTCGCTTGCAGGGTAATGAAGCGAAGGAAGGGCGGCGGATTCTTGACATGGAATTGATTCTAGGGTTTACCCCTAAATTCGTAAAATGAATTATTTCTATAATTTCAATTCAAGAAAGGAATTCCATGGACTTGCGTGCATTACGCTACTTCGTCGAGGTCGTGCGCCAGAACAGCTTCACGCGCGCGGCCGAGGCGCTGCACGTTACCCAGCCGACCATCAGCAAAATGGTCAAGGCGCTGGAGGACGAGTTTGGCGGATCGTTGCTGCTGCGCGAAGGGCGCGGGGTGAGGCTGACCGATGCGGGTCAGGTGGTTTATGAGCGCGGACAGCAGATGCTGGCCCAGGCGCGGCAGTTGCGCCTGGAAGTGGCCGAAGTCGACGGTATTGCTCGCGGCGAACTGACTGTGGGCATTGCGCCGACACTTGGTCATTTTATGGCGCCTGTCATTACCCGCTTCCAAAGGTTGTATCCTGGCGTTGCGCTGCATGTGGCGGAGCAGGGCGCGCATGCCCTGCGCCAGTCGGTGCTGGATGGGGCACTGGATATGGCGTTGGGTGTACAGGAGCCGGAGCCCGAGGCTGGGCTGCAGCGCTACGTCATTGCGCGCCTGATGGTATGCGCCCTATTCTCCGCAAACAATCAGCCTTCCGGCACCGGTTCTGTACGCTGGCGCGATCTGCGGAACTTTCCTCTGGTGCTGTACACCTCGGATTTCATGCTGCACCAGACTGTGCTCGAGCGCTGTACGGCTGCGGGGTTCAGCCCCGAGGTGCGGCTGCAGACACGCTACTGGGACTTCATTGGCGATCTGGTCGCCGCTGGCGCTGGCGTGGGCGTCATGCTCGAGCATGTGGTGGCCAAGTACGATCCCCGGCAAATCGCAAGCCGCCCCCTGGCCGATCCGGAAATCCACTGGGACGTGGCCCTGACCTGGCGCAGCGGCTATCTTTCGCGCGCAGCGCTCGCCTGGCTGGACTGTGTGCGGGCGACTTATCCGCAACGCGGGTAAGCTGCTGAATGACGTAGCTTCTGGTTTTGGTTGAATTGGAATCGAGAAGCAAGAGAAAGCGACGCAACGGGCGTGCTCAGGGAGTCAATGTACGGGGGAAACTGTACACTTCAGCCCATTCGGCCAGGCTATCGATGCTGATTGTGTGCTACATCAGATTCGAGAAGCATGCGCACATACCGGGTATACGGAATACCTTTTGCCCGTGCCCGTGCTTTAATGGCCTCAAGAAGCGAAGCCGGCAGCCGCATATTGAGTGAAGCCGATTTAGGCTCAACCTCGAATCGCATCGGCTTGAATCCCGACAGATCATACTCTGTCAGGTCAGCGTTGGCTACGAAGCTCTCGGCTTCCTTATCGCTTCGCAAGGAGGGCATGGCTTTGGATTTCATTTTCATAATAATCAATCTCCTTTTGATGCATGAATCGGGCACTGATCGGGCGCAGCTTCCTTTGGCCATCTAATTCACGAACGGTGAATACCAGGAAAACATACCGCCCGGCAGTTGTTTTCCCTATTGCTCTCATACGTGATTCCATTTGATACGGATCCACCAGCACAGCAGGTTCTCCCAACAAAACCTCTTCTATTTCACTTCGGGAGACACCATGCTTTCCACACTTTGGCCAATTGCCTGCATCCCAATCAAAGCCAGCTACCTTCATGTTTTTATGTTATACATTTGTATATACAAATGCAATCATAACAGGATGTCTGGATGAAAAGCTATTCCGAAAATGGCCTTGAAGCTTCTAAGTTTTGAAATGTCGTAGATCTTCCCGCTGAAGGCCCGGGGTGTGGGCTGATCATCGCCGGCGTACTGTCGGTCGGTGAATGGCAGATTCTTCATCGTGTCATAAGGCGACATCTTGTATAGGCCTGGATTGAACACAGGGAACTCGGCCGCTGACATGACGGTACGCCACTGGAAACCAGTGGCGTACTTGGCGCTGGGCACGCTGCGAACTGGCGAATATGCGTTTCGCTTGTCGACATGACGAGATTGATCTCGTCGACACTGCACTGCATGGCCCGCATTGCGCCTCGCATATTGGGCACCAGGCATGTATATTTGACGCCCGGCCGGCGCTCTATGGCTTGCATCAGCTCCTCGGCGTCCCGCAACGTGGGGATCGCTTTGGGTGAGGTAAAAGAAGTAGTCTCGATCTTGGAAACGCCTGTGCGGGATAAGGCGTTGTCCAGGCTTTTGAGCCGTTCGAGATCATGGGCCTGCAACCCGTGCAGGCGAAGCACCTCCTCGGTATATTCCCCGAGTTTCGGTCCGCCGCCCTTGAATAGTCCGGGCGTGGCGCTTAGCTTGGGAATCATGCCCTGCACCTTGATTGTGGAACCGTCGTCCAGCGTGATTTCCTTTATCATGCCTCGGGCCTGGTAATGGCCATTTGCTTCGCAAGGCGCTCAAGCTGTGATGCTGGGGAATTCGTCCCCGATCAGCGTTTTTCCGGCATCAGCTCGCGGTGAGATTCCTGGCAGGCCGTATGCGAGGATGGCGCTGGAAGAACACCGCCACAGGCACGCCCACCGCAATGACCAGGACGCCGAATGCACAGACGGCAATGTTCATGCCCCAATGGTCGGCGATCCAGCCTATTCCCATCATGGGCGCCATGCTGCCGATGTAGCCTGTCACCAGAAAGGTGGCCAGCAGCCCGGATCGATTGGTGGGGCTGGAAATGCGGTTGACCATGCTCATGCCGGAGAGCAAGGCCAGCCCATGCCCCAGCGCGGTAAACAGAACGCCCAGGGTGAACAGGATGGCTGATCCAAGCCACAGATTCGCCATCAGCAGCGCATTGCTGAGCGCCATGCTGATCAGCCCCGCCGCGCCGCAGTAGTGGATGGGGATGCGTGCAGCCATTACCTGAAAGCTCGCTGAGGCGAACAGAATCAAGGCGATCGCGGTGCCGCTCACCACGGGCCCATGCCAGGGTACCAGCTTGTCCAGAAACAATGGCGCCATGGAAGCGTACAGGCCGAAGACGCCAAACGCCAGGAAAGGCAGACAACAGGTCAGCATGAAAGCCCTGGAGGCGTCCGGTTCCGGCCACGTCAGCCGCGGCAGGATATCGCGCAAGCCCAGGCGCCTGTCGGCCCTGGGTCTGGCGCTCACGGGCAGTTTCAGGCAATACAGGGCGATCAGGCCCAGGGTGCTCAGCAGCAGGGTGGGCACATAGGGGACGACCAGCGGAGCCGGCGCCCATTGGCCCAGGAGGCCTCCTACCAGAGGCCCCAGGCCAAAGCCAAAGGCAAGCAGAAAGCCCGTCACCATGGCGACGCGTTGAGTGTTGCTGGAATTGGATACCTTGGCCAGCCCCAGCGTGGAGCTTGTCGTGACCATGCTCGAAGCCACGCCGACGATGAATCGCCCGACATTCAGGCTGCCCATGTCCCATGCGAACAGGCTGATGGCCGTTCCCGCCAGAACCAGCGCCAAACCCAGTTGCAGCATGGGCCGAAAGCCTACGAGATCGGGCGGTAATCCCCCCGTATATCCGCAGTGATCGAAGGTAGAATTTCCACAACAAGGAAATTCGAGCAATGAAGCAATCCCGATTCACCGACAGCCAGATTATGGCAATCCTGAAACAAGCCGAAGCCGGT
>Ga0180221_1000222_pt1 | contig 63310 bp, 51 predicted proteins | sample eDN5th37CKraftMG_FD_151339 | JGI IMG/M metagenome (GOLD analysis project Ga0180221, IMG submission 151339) | Enriched Miracle-Growth compost microbial communities from Emeryville, California, USA - eDNA 5th pass 37_C Kraft MG (version 2) (version 2) ... | reverse complement strand
GCACGGCCGGCGTCACCGTGCGCGTCAGCGTCCGGAAGTCCGCCGTCTTCAGCTTGAGCACCACGCTACGCGCCACCCGCTGCGCCTCCCGCTGGTAGACCAACCAGGTCTTCTCGGCTAGGCGGTGAAAGATCGGCAGCCGCGATCGCCTATCATGCGGTCGCGGTCGCCTCGTGATGCGACGCAGGGGAGGTGCGGCTTGTTCGTACACGTGGAGACGCGGCGGCGCAGCGGGGCACGCTGGGCGACCTGGCTGCTCGTGCTGGTCTGCGTGGCCTGCTTCGTGGGCCTGGCGTTGACGCCGCCGCCGCAGCGGCTGTCGCTGCTGCTCGAATGGGGCACGATCCCCGCCAACGTGTTCGATGCGGGCGAGCCCCTGTGGAACCAGCTGCTCGATCCCGCGCTGCTGCGCCTGTTCACCGCGCTGTTCATCCACGTCGCCTGGATCCACCTGCTCAGCAACCTGCTGTTCCTGGCGATCTTCGGCCTGCCCGCCGAGCGGGCGCTGGGCTCGCTGCGCTTCCTGGCCCTGTTCCTGAGCGGCGGCGTGATCGCCAACCTGGTCGGCGCGCTGACCCTGGCCGGCGTGCGGCTGCCGATCATCGGCTGCAGCGGCGCGGTGTCGGCGGTGCTGGGCGCCTACGCGGCGCTGTTCCCGCGCGCGCGCCTGGGCCTGGTGCTGCCGCTGGGCCTGTACCTGGAATTCGTGCGGGCGCCGGCGTTCCTGCTGATCGGCATCTGGGTGCTGCTGCAGCTGCTCTTCAGCTACGCGGGGCCCAGCTACGGGGCGGTGGTGTGGTGGACGCACATCGCCGGCTTCCTGTTCGGCATCGTGTTCGCGCTGCTGTCGCGCGAGGCCATCGCGCGGCGGCTGCGCGGCTAGAATGCGCAGCCATGCGCACCAAGAAACTCTACAAGGTCACCTTCCTGCACCTGGGCAAGAGCTACGAGCTCTATGCCAGGCACGTCGCGTCCAGCGCGCTGTGGGGCTTCACCGAGGTCGGCGAGCTGGTGTTCGAGCCGGCGGGCGAGGGGCTGGTGGTGGACCCGACCGAGGAGCGCCTGCGCGAGGAGTTCAAGGACACCCGCGTGCTGCACCTGCCGATGCAGGCGGTGGTGCGCATCGAGGAGGTCGAGCGCAAGGGCGTGCTGGCGATCCGCGATGCCGCGGACGGCCAGAAGGTGACGCCGTTTCCGATGCCGCCGCGCAGCACGCGCTGAATCCGCGGCTTTGCGGCTTCGTGCCAGTATCTCCCTGGGATCGGTGAATGCACCGGCGGTCGTCTCACTGGCGGAGTTCCGCGGACCGAATCGTCCGCTTCATTCGCGCCCAGGCTCACGCCAACGCTCGCTCAGCAGTCGAACCGGCTTGCCCTTCGCGGCGGGGGATGTTGCCTATGGCCCACCAGCGCGGCCCGGCCGGCCGTCAACCGCGCGCATGACCAGACGTGGTATCCCGGGCGACGCCAAGGACCGGCGTGTCGTGGCCCTCGTTGAACCGCCATGCGTTGGCGGGCCCGGCATCGAGGTCGCTGGCGGCCTTGCGGCAGGCTGATCGCGGCCGGAGGCCGCTCCCACAGGGGGGCCTCGCAAGCCTTGTGGGAGCGGCCTCCGGCCGCGATGCCCGGGCCATCGTCCCGCTCCCGCCATCCGCGCCGTCGCGGGTCGGGCGCCCATTCCTCGCTCCTCAAAGCCAGCGCCACCCATGGCGCCTCCTTGCGTACCTAGGCGCTTCCCCGGCCCGCACGCAGACGGCTCCCGGCAGGGTACGGGAGATTCGTGGACAGGCCCTCAGGCCATGTCCCGGCCATGACGGCGGCGATGCGTGCGCTCCGATCGCGGCGCCATTGGGGCTGCCGACGCCGCCCGGAGGCGTGGAGCTCAACGCGAGCCGCTCAATCCATGGTGCCGCGCGAAGTGCCGCAACAGCCGCCGCGCCATCGGCGTGGCGGCCACCTGCCGGTAGGCGTGGTGCGGATCGAAGCCTTCCCTGTGCATCGCCTCGCGCTTGCGGCGGATGTAGGCGCGCATCACGTCGGCGTTGAATTCCGGGTGGAACTGCACGCTCACCGCGTTGCGGCCGTAGCGCAGCAGGTGGTGCGGATCGCGCGCGGAGCGCGCCATCACGGTGGCGCCGGGCGGCGGCTCGAGCACGCTCTGCTCGTGCGTGGTGTGCGCGCGGAACACCGCGGGCAGCGCGGCGGCGAGCGGGTCGTGGCGCGCCCCGGGCAGCAGCTCGATCGGCAGCGTGCCGATCTCGCGGCCGCCGGGCAGGTAGTCCACGCGCCCGCCGAGCGCGTGCGCCATCAGCTGGTGGCCGTAGCAGACGCCGAACATCGGCAGCTCGGCGTCCATCGCGTCGCGGATCCAGCCGGCGGTGCGCTCGCTCCAGGCGGCGCGCTCGGTGACCATCGCCGCCGAACCGGTGATCAGCGCGCCGGCCACCTCGCCGGGGGCGGGCAGCGGCTCGCCGGCCTGCACGTCCACCACGCGCACCCGCGCCGGAGCGAGTTCGGAGGCGAGGCGGAACCAGTGCGGGAAGTCGCCGTGGCGGGCACGGATGTCGTCGGGCGCGCGGCCGGTGCGGATGATCAGGACGGGTTTCATGGCAGCGGGCGGATGGACGTCCTTACGGCTGGTGGTCGTCCGGTTGCTCGATCGGCGGCAGCACGGTGAGCACCTCCTGCACCGTGGTCAGGCCGCGCGCCACCTGCTCGGCGGCCGAGATGCGCAGCGGCCGCATGCCCTCGGCGAGCGCCGCGGCGCCGAAGCCGCCGAGGTCGAGCTGGGCCGAGATCATGCCGCGCAGGCGCGGGCTCAGCCGCAGCATCTCGTAGATGCCGGTGCGGCCGAGGAAGCCGGTGTTGCGGCATTCGAGGCAGCCGACGGGGCGGCAGACCTTCCCCGGCAGCGGCAGCGACCAGCCATGGGTGAGCGCGGCCCACTCGTGCGGGTCCTGCGCGGCCTCCTGCTTGCAGTGCGGGCACAGGGTGCGCACCAGGCGCTGCGCTACCACGCCGGTGAGGGTGGACTGGATCAGGTAGTGCGGCACGCCGAGGTCGAGCAGGCGGGTCACCGCGCTGGGCGCGTCGTTGGTGTGCAGGGTGGACAGCACCAGGTGGCCGGTGAGCGAGGCCTGCACCGCCATCTGCGCGGTCTCCAGGTCGCGGATCTCGCCGACCATGATGATGTCCGGGTCCTGGCGCAGCAGCGTGCGCACGCCGGCGGCGAAGTCCAGGTCGATCGAGGGCTGCACCTGCATCTGGTTGAACTCGGGGCTGACCATCTCGATCGGGTCCTCCACCGTGCACACGTTGATGGCCGGCGTGGCCAGGTGCTTGAGGGTGGAGTACAGCGTGGTGGTCTTGCCCGAGCCGGTGGGGCCGGTCACCAGCACGATGCCGTGCGGGCGCTCGACCATGCCGCGCCAGGCGGCGTCCTCCTCCGGCGAGAAGCCGAGCTGCGCGAAGTCCTTGGCGACGATGTCCGGGTCGAAGATGCGCATCACCACCTTCTCGCCGAAGGCGGTGGGCATGGTCGAGATGCGCAGCTCCACCTCGCGCCCGGCCGCCGAGCGGGTCTTGATGCGGCCGTCCTGCGGACGGCGCTTCTCGGCCACGTCCATGCGCGCGAGGATCTTGATGCGCGCGGTCACCGCGGTCATCACCGGCGGCGGCAGCTCGAACACCTTGTGCATCACGCCGTCGATGCGGAAGCGCATCAGGCCGGCCTCGCGGCGCGGCTCCAGGTGGATGTCCGAGGCGCGCTGCTCGAAGGCGTACTGCAGCAGCCAGTCGACGATGTGCACGACGTGGCGGTCGTCCGCGCCGACCTCGCCGGCCTTGCCCAGCTCCACCAGCTGCTCGAAGTTGAGCAGCGCGCCGGCGTCGTAGCCGCCGTTGGCCTTGGCGTCCTGCGCCAGCTGGATCGAGCGCTGGACGCCGTAGAACTCCTGCAGGTAGCGGTTGATGTCGATCGGGCTGGCCACCACGCGCTTGACGTCGCGGCGGAGCATGTGCGCGAGGTCGGCCGCCCAGGCCGCGTCGAACGGCTCGCAGGTGGCGAAGGTCACCTCGCCCGGCGCGGCCGCCACCGGCAGGATGCGGTGGCGCTGCGCGTAGGCGTGGCTCACCACCTGGGTGACGGCGGCCACGTTGATCTTCATCGGGTCGATCTTGAGGTAGGGCAGGCCGGCGTGCGCCGCCAGCCACTCGGTCAGGCCCTCCAGGCTGAGCGGGCGACCGGGCTCGCGCTGGTTGGGCAGGCGGGCGTTGGCGATCACCACCAGCGGGTGCAGCTCCACCGTGCTGCGCCCGGCGCGGTGGCCCATGCGCACGTGCTTGGCGTCCTCGGCCGCGACGTGGCCGTCGACCACCAGCGCGGCCAGCACGTCGTCCAGCCCGAGCCGGCCGCGGCGGCCGAGCAGCGAGGCGATTTGCGGTGAGGCAGCCATCCGGATGCAGGATCCCCCTGAAGTGCGGTGCGACCGGCGCGAAACCCGGCGCCAGGGCCGGCTGCGGCTATACTAGCGCGCTTTACGCAAGGCCACGGGAAGCCATGTCCGCGCCCACCTTCCAGGATGTGATCCAGACCCTCAACCGCTACTGGGCGGCGCAGGGGTGCGTCTTGCTGCAGCCGCTCGACACCGAGGTCGGCGCCGGCACCTTCCACCCGGCCACCTTCCTGCGCGCGCTCGGCCCCGAGCCCTGGGCCGCGGCCTACGTGCAGCCCTCGCGCCGGCCCACCGACGGCCGCTACGGCGAGAACCCCAACCGCCTGCAGCACTACTACCAGTACCAGGTGGTGATGAAGCCGAACCCGGAGAACATCCTGGATCTCTACATCGGCTCGCTGAAGGAGCTGGGCATCGACCCGCTGGTGCACGACCTGCGCTTCGTCGAGGACAACTGGGAATCGCCCACGCTGGGTGCCTGGGGCCTGGGCTGGGAGGTGTGGCTCAACGGCATGGAGGTCACCCAGTTCACCTACTTCCAGCAGGCCGGCGGCCTGGAGTGCCGCCCGGTGACCGGCGAGATCACCTACGGCCTGGAGCGCCTGGCGATGTACCTGCAGAACGTGGACAACGTCTACGACCTGGTGTGGACGCGCGCGCCGCACGGCACGGTGACCTACGGCGACGTGTTCCACCAGAACGAGGTGGAGCAGAGCACCTACAACTTCGAGTACGCCAACGTGCCGGAGCTGTTCCACTGGTTCGACGTGTGCGAGGGCGAGGCCAACCGGCTGATCGCCGCCGGCCTGCCGCTGCCGGCCTACGAGCAGGTGATGAAGGCCAGCCACACCTTCAACCTGCTCGACGCGCGCCGCGCGATCAGCGTCACCGAGCGCCAGCGCTACATCCTGCGCGTGCGCACGCTGGCGCGCGCGGTGGCCGAGGCCTACGTGGCGCAGCGCGAGAAGCTCGGCTTCCCTGGCCTGAAGAAGAACGCCGAGGAGCAGGCCGCATGAGCGCCGCCAAGTCGCTGCTGATCGAGCTGGGCACCGAGGAGCTGCCGCCCAGGGCGCTGGACGAGCTATCCGCCGCCTTCCTGCGCGGCATCTGCGACGGGCTGGCCAGGCGCGGCATCGCCGCCGCGCTGGACGGCGCGAAGGCCTACGCCACGCCGCGCCGCCTGGCCGTGCACGTGCCGGAGGTGGCCGCCGCGCAGCCCGAGCAGGCCATCGAGCGCCGCGGCCCGGCGGTGAGCGCCGGGCTGGACGCCGAGGGCCGGCCCAGCAAGGCGCTGCTCGGCTTCGCGCAGTCCTGCGGCGTCGGGGTGGAAAAGCTGGAGAAGCTGGAGACCGACAAGGGTGCCTGGTTCGTCTACCGCAGCGTGCAGCCGGGCCAGCCCACCGCCGCGCTGCTGCCGGCCATCGTGGACGAGGCCTTGAAGGGCCTGCCGATCCCCCGGCCGATGCGCTGGGCCGACCACGACTACAGCTTCGTGCGCCCGGCGCACTGGCTGGTGATGCTGCACGGCGACGCCATCGTCGACGGCGAGGTGCTGGGCCTGAAGAGCGGGCGCAAGTCGCGCGGCCACCGCTTCATGCACCCCAACCCGGTCCACGTCACCGACGCCGACGGCTGGCTGGACGCGCTGCGCGCGGCCAAGGTGCTGGCCGATCCGGCCGAGCGCCGCCAGCGCGTGCGCGACGAGGTCGCGCGCGCCGCGCGGCAGACCACCGGCGTGCCGCGGCTGGACGAGGCGCTGCTGGAGGAGATCGCCAACCTCACCGAGTGGCCGGTGGCGATCGCCTGCGCGTTCGACCGCGAGTTCCTCGCGGTGCCGCCCGAGGCGCTGGTCACCACCATGGAGACCAACCAGAAGTTCGTGCCGGTGTTCGACGCCGCGGGCAGGCTCACCGAGCACTTCATCGGCGTGGCCAACATCGACAGCCGCGACCCGGCGCAGATCCGCAAGGGCTACGAGCGGGTGATCCGCCCGCGCTTCGCCGACGCCAAGTTCTTCTGGGACGAGGACCTCAAGGCGCCGCTGGCGGGCTACCAGGACGCGCTGAAGAACGTCACCTACCAGCAGGCGCTGGGCAGCCTGTGGGACAAGAGCGTGCGCGTGGCGGAGCTCGCGCGCATCGTCGCCGGCCGGGTGGGCGTGGACGCCGGCGCGGCCACGCGCGCGGCGGCGCTGAGCAAGTGCGACCTGCTCACCCGCATGGTCGGCGAGTTCCCCGAGCTGCAGGGCGTGATGGGCCGCTACTACGCGCAGCACCACGGCGAGGCGCCGGAGGTGGCCGCGGCGCTGGACGGCTACTACCAGCCGCGCTACGCCGGCGACGCCATCGCGCCGGGCAAGCTGGGCCAGGTGCTGGCGGTGGCCGAGCGCGTGGACACCCTGGCGGGCATCTTCGCGGTGGGCCTCAAGCCCAGCGGCAACAAGGACCCGTTCGCGCTGCGCCGCGCCGCGCTGGGCCTGGCGCGCACGCTGATCGAGGGCAAGCTCGACCTGGACCTGTCGGCGCTGTTCGCCGAGGCGCTGGAGCTGCTGCCGGAGGCCGCGCTGGCGGCGGGCCTCAAGCCGGGCAGGGACGGCAAGGCCCCGGCGCTGGACCCGGGCGCGCGCCGCGCCGCGCTGCGCGCCGAGCTGGTCGAGTTCGTGTTCGACCGCCTGCGCGGCTACTACGCCGAGCAGGGCTTCGGCGGCGAGGCCTTCGAGGCGGTGCTGGCGGTGGCGCCGGCCAGCCTGTACGACTTCGACCGCCGCCTGCGCGCGGTGGTCGAGTTCGGCCGCCGCCCGGAGGCGGCCAGCCTGGCCGCCGCCAACAAGCGCGTGGCGAACATCCTGCGCAAGCAGGAGGAGGAGGGCGGCGCGCCGGCTTCCGGCCGGATCGACCCGGCGCTGTTCGAGCTCGACGCCGAGCGGGCGCTGGCCGCGGCGCTCGACGCCGCCCGCGCCGACACGGCCGGCGCGCTGCGCGGCAACGACTACGCCGGCGTGCTGGCGCGGCTGGCGCAGCTGCAGCAGCCGGTCGACCGCTTCTTCGACGAGGTGCTGGTGAACGCCGACGACCCGGCGGTGCGCGCCAACCGCCTGGCCCTGCTGGCGCAGCTGCGCCAGCAGTTCGGCAGCGTGGCCGACATCTCCCGGCTATAAGAGCCCGTTCACGATCCACCGTCGGCGCGGCTATTCCCTCCTCCGTCATTCCTGCGAAGGCAGGAGGCGCTTTTCAACAGCCGAAGGGCTGGTCATCCGGTGACTTTCCCTCGAAAAGTCAGCGACGCTGGATCCCAGCTTTCGCCGGGATGACGTTTCATGGGGGATACTTGGAGATCGTGAACAGGCCCAAGGCGGCGCCGGCCGGCGCGTCAGGCGCTGCGCTTGGCGTGCAGGCGCTCGGCCAGGCGGTGGTTGAACAGCAGCATCGCCGCGGCGTCGACCTGGTTGCCCTGCGGGCCCAGGATGCCGTAGAGCTCGGCCAGCAGGTCGCTGTGCTCGGTCAGGGAGAGCTGGCTGCCGGCCAGCTCCAGCTCCGACTGCAGGATGCGCATGGCCGTGCTCAGCCGCTCCGTGTCCACCATGCTGGTGCCGGTGTCGGACGCGCCGCCGGGGCCGGAGAAGCGCGCGCGCGTGCGCGGGAAGCTGAGCACTTCGCTGCTGGACGGGTCGTCCTTCGCGGCGGCGTCCTGGTCGCCCGGCAGCATCGAGCCCTCGCCCGCGACCAGCCAGACCAGCGAGATGCCCAGCGTGCGCGCCAGCGTCACGCAGCGCGCGCGCGAGGGGTCGGTGTTGCCGTCGCGCCAGCTGCGCACCACGCCCTCGGAAAAGCCGCACATGCGGGCGATCTCGGTGGCGCTGCCCACGCGCTGGATCAGCAGGCGGATGCGGTCGGCGAACGTGCTGCCGCCCTCGGGCGGGCTGGCGGGCTTGCTGGATCGGCGGGACATACGCGCTTTCCTGAAAAAAGTTGCGGGTCGGTCGGGCGGCGCAAGCATTTACGCACCGCCACCACGCCGGTGCAAATTAATTCGCGTTAACGCGAGGGGGGCCGCCGGCGTTGACGCGGCGCCGAACTTGCACCGTTCCGCCCCTTTGGCTTAACGTCGGATTTACATCGCCTCCCCCTTCCCCGAGGCGGCGATGCCGTGGTGCGCGCGAGGCCCTTCCCCAAGGCCGGCGCACCGTGTCCCCAAGGCTTTCCGACCGGCTTCGCGGCCGGCCGTGGGCTTTTGTTCGTTCGGAGTTTGAAAACAACAATGAAGCAGAAGACTTTGCTGGCGACCGCCGTGGCGGCAGCGCTGATGCTGCCGGCGTGGACGGCTTTCGCGCAGGACGCGACCCAGGGCGGCGACGCCACCTCCCCCGAGAGCGCCAAGAAGCTCGAGACCATCACCGTCACCGGCTCGCGCATCCGCAGCGTGGACGTGGAGACCGCGCAGCCGGTGTTCACCATGGACCGCGCGCAGATCCAGGCCACCGGCCTGACCGACGTGAGCGACATCCTGCAGCGCATGGTGTCGGCCGGCACGCCGGACATCACCCCGCAGGACACGCTGTCCTCCGGCTCCGACGTCGGCGGCCGCTACACCAGCATCCGCTACCTCGGCTCGCAGCGCACCCTGGTGCTGGTCAACGGTCGCCGCTGGAGCACCAGCATCAACGGTCTGACCGACCTGTCGACCATCCCGACCTCGATGATCGAGCGCATCGAGGTGCTCAAGGACGGCGCCTCCTCGATCTACGGCTCCGACGCCATCGGCGGCGTGGTCAACATCATCACCCGCGACCACTACAACGGCGCCGAGGCCAACGTCTACTACGGCCAGAACCAGAAGGGCGACGGCCAGCAGCAGCAGTACGACATCACCTTCGGCACCAGCACCGACAAGTCCAACACGATCTTCTCGGCCAGCTACCAGAACACCGACGCGATCTGGGACCGCAAGCGCCAGGAGACCACCTACGCCTACGGCCCGCGCCATCCCACCGACGGCTACGGCCAGGGCGCCTGGGGCCGCGTGGTCGACCCGGCCACCGGCGAGAGCTACGTGATCAACCACGCCAACGGCCAGGCGGGCGACACCTCCAACCTCGCCAACTACCACCTGTACGACCCGAGCAACGTCGACGACCTGTACAACACCCAGGCCGACATGACCTTCCGCGCGCCCACGCGCCTGAAGAACCTGTTCGCGCAGGAGCGCTACAACCTCACCGACAACGTCACCCTGCGCGCCACCGGCAGCTACAGCGAGCGCAGCTCCTCCTCGCAGCTGGCCGGCTATCCGTTCCGCAGCGACGGCAACCAGCAGGTGCTGATCTCCGGCGACAACGCCTACAACCCGTTCCCGGGCCAGGACGTGGAGTTCTTCCGCCGCACGGTGGAGCTGCCGCGCGTCACCGAGAGCACCTCCAAGCTGTCGCACTTCGACGTCGGCGCCGAGGGCTACTTCGCGCTCGGCGCGCACGACTGGAACTGGGACGTCACCTACAACTACTCCAAGGCCGACATCCACCAGACCACCACCGGCAACCTCAACCTGCTGAACGCGGCCAAGGCGCTGGGCCCGACCGCGGTGGTCGACGGCCAGGTGGTCTGCGCCGACGCGGACGACCGCGCCGCCGGCTGCGTGCCGTGGAACATCCTGGCCGGCCCGGGCGGCACGCCGCAGTCGGTGTGGAACTACGTCGCCGCGGTCGAGCAGGCCTCGGCGAAGGACACCACGCAGGACTTCAGCGCCAACGTCGGCGGCGGCCTGTTCGACCTGCCGGCCGGCACGGTCAACCTGGCCCTGGGCGTGGAGCATCGCCGCGAGAGCGGCTCGTTCACCCCGGACCAGTTCGCCTCCTCCGGCTACTCCACCGACCTGGCCAGCGCGCCGACCCGCGGCGCCTACCAGCTCAACGAGGCCTACGCCGAGCTGGACGTGCCGGTGCTGCGCGACCTGCCGGGCGCGCAGGAGCTGGGCGTGAACGTGTCCAGCCGCTACTCGCACTACAGCAACTTCGGCAGCACCACCAACAACAAGTACAGCTTCCGCTGGCGCCCGATCGAGGACCTGCTGGTGCGCGGCACCTACGCGGAAGGCTTCCGCGCGCCGACGCTGAACGACCTGTACGGCGGCACCGGGCAGAGCTTCGAGTCCTTCCTGGACCCGTGCGACAGCGTGTACGGCGCGGCCGCCAGCAACGCCGGCGTGGCCTCGGCCTGCCGCGCCGCCGGCGTGCCGGCGGGCTACCGCCAGATCACCCAGTCCGGCGCGCCGATCTCCAGCGCCCAGGGCGGCCAGACCCCGACGCCGTTCCTGTCGGGCTCCAACCCCGACCTGAAGCCGGAGACCTCGGTCACCCGCACGCTGGGCCTGGTCTACAGCCCGCACTACGTGCAGGGCCTGGACTTCACGCTCGACTACTACAGGATCAACATCAAGAACACGATCCAGTCGGTGCTGGCGTCGGACATCCTGAACTACTGCTACGTGCAGAACGCCCCGGCCTTCTGCGGCCGCTTCACCCGCGGCGCCGACGGCGCGATCACCAGCCTCAACGAGAGCCTGGCCAACCTGGGCCGCCTCAACACCGAGGGCTACGACTTCAGCGTGCACTACCGCCTGCCGCAGACCTCGTTCGGCCAGTTCGTCGCCACGCTGGACTCGACCTACCTCACCAAGTACGAGGTGCAGAACGGTCCGGGCCAGCCGGTGCAGGGCCAGGCCGGCATGATCGAGCCGGCCACCACCCAGGGCCTGTTCCGCGTGCGCGCCAACGCCTCGCTGGACTGGAGCTACGGCAACTTCGGGGCGACCTGGACGCTGCGCTACTTCTCCGGCCTGCGCGACAGCTGCTGGGACGTGGGCGTCGAGTGCAACGAGCCGAACTACACCAACCCGTGGATCGGCACGGTGGGTGCCAGCAGCAAGGGCGGCGTGACCTTCAACGACGCGCAGTTCCGCTACAAGCTGCCCTGGAACGGCACGGTCAGCGTGGGCGTGAACAACCTCTTCAACAAGAAGGGGCCGTACTACTACAACGTCACCGCGTCCGGCTCCGGCAGCCCGCCGTACCTGCCGCTGTTCGACATCGATCGCTACTTCTACGTGTCCTACAACCAGAAGTTCTGATCGCCGCCGGTGTTTCACGGCAGACCGGGGTCCGCGAGGGCCCCGGTTTTTTTGCGCCCGCCGTCCGCGGCCGCCGGGAGGATTTTTTGTGTTCCCGCGCATACGCCGACGCATGGAAGTGCCGGTTCCCCTTGACTTTTCCGCAGACCCCTTTTTCCGCTATGCTTGGAACTTCCCCCGCGGAAAACAGCGGTGCCGGGCGACTGGCTGTTTTCCACGCCCGCTAGATATCGTTCTCGAGAGGTTCCCTCATGCGCAGGATCGTTTGGTCACTGATGTCGGTAGCCGCGCTGGCCCTGGCCGGCTGCAACAGCGGCTCGGATTCCTCGTCGCCGCAGGCGGCGCCCGAGGCGTCCTCCAGCAGCGCCGGCCAGGCCGCCCCTGCGCAGGCCGCCAATACCGTCAGCGGCACGATCGCCTTGCGCGAGGGCAGCAGCCAGCCGTCGGCCGACGCCAAGCTGGAGATCAACCTGGTCGACGTGTCGGCGCAGGACTCGGCGCCGCTGGCCAGCAAGACGGTGGCGCCGGCCAACCAGTTCCCGGTCTCGTTCGAGCTCAGCTTCAACCCGGCCGACGTGAACCCGGCCGACCTGTACGTGGTGCAGGCCAACCTGGTCGACGGCGAGCGCCACTACGCGATGGTGCTGCAGGCGCCGGTGCTGACCAAGGGCGCGCCCAACAAGGTGTCGATCCAGCTGGCCGCCGAGCAGACCCCGGCGGAGAAGCAGCTGGCCGAGTTCACCGCGCTGCAGAAGCAGATCGGCGGCATGAAGATCAGCAGCGGCTCCAAGCTGGACAAGGACGTGTCGCGCGCCTGGCAGGTGTTCCGCCAGGGCGGCACCGTGCGGCTGGTGCGCATGCAGGCCGACTACGGCGACAAGGGCTTCACCAGCACCGACTACGCCTACCAGGACGGTGCGCCGTGGGTGGTGGTGCAGCAGAAGAAGTCCAGCCAGGACGCCAAGCCGAACTCGACCGAGCGCGCCGGCTGGGACAAGGACGGCAACCTGCTGCTCAAGCAGGCGGAGTCCGGCGGCAAGACCGACACGCTCGGCGACGACGAGGCCGCCAGCCTGAAGAAGCAGGCGCAGGACGTGCTCAACATGGTCACCAACGGCAAGGGCAAGTAAGCCCGGCTCCTGTCCAGGAAAAACCAAAGGCCGCCCGATGGGCGGCCTTTTTCGTTCGCTCCCTCTCCCCCCAGGGGGAGCGGGTTGGGGTGAGGGGTCGACCTCGCGCTGCCCTCGCTCCTCCGGGGGGAGGAGCGAGGGATGAGGGGCCAACCCCGCGCGGCCCCCTTTAAGGCGACCTCAGAAGCTGATCTTCACCCCCATGTTGACGCCGTTGTCGCGCTGGCTGTCGTCGCTGAAGCGGCCGCTGAGGGCGATCCAGCTGGTCACGCTCGGGGTGAGCTGGGCCGACAGGCCGAGGTCGGCGCTGCCCCAGGTCTTGTCCGGGCTGTAGCCGGGCAGCTCGAAGCTGCCGCTCAGGCTGTTGAGGCCGGCCTTGATGGCGCGCGGCTCGGCCTTGCTGTCGTGGTTCCAGCTCAGCTCCGCGTACGGCGCCATCGCCAGGTCGCCGACCTTCCACTGGCCTTGCAGGCGCCAGCCCAGCGAGCTGATCAGCGCGTCGCGCTGCTGCCGGCCGAACCACATCGCGGTGCTGTCGTTGCCGCCCTCGGTGTAGCCGTTGACCTTCACCGTCTGCCACTCGACGTGCGCGAACGGGCCGATCTGCAGCCCCTCGGCGAGGCGGAACCACCAGCCGCCCTCGACGCCGCCGCCCAGGTGCGAGCCGTCGGCCTTGCCGCTCTCGGTGCGGGTGGCCGCGCCGATCTGGATGCGGCGGTCGATGTCCTTGAAGTTGGACTGGCCGAAGCTGGCGAAGCCGCCGATGTAGCCGCCGCCGTTGTGGTACAGCGCATAGCCCAGGCCGGAGACGTCCTGCATCTTGTAGCCGCCCCCGCCGTGGGCGAAGTCGGCGTCGTGCTGGCCCACGCTCAGCGCCACGCCGAGGGAGACGTGCTCGCCGGCGCGCGCGTCGGCGCCCAGGGTCAGGTCGACGTTGTCGCTGCTGGTCTTGGGCGAGCCGCTGGTGGCGTCGAAGCGCTGCTGGCCGTAGTCCACGCTGGCGAACAGGCGGGTGTCGCTGCCTTGGCCGTCGGCCAGCAGTTGGTTGCGGATGGCGCGGTACTGCGCCTGCGCGGCCGCGAGCGGCGCCTCGCCCAGCAGCGAGACCTGGCCGGGCGCGGCGATCTCGGACAGCACCACCTGGGCCAGCATGGCGTGGGCCGCGCTGGTCGGGTGCACGCCGTCGGCGAACAGGTAGGTCTGGTCGGTGCCCGGCGCGTAGGTGTACGGCAAACCCGAGCCCTGCGGCCCGCATTGCACCGAGCTGGCGCCGGCGCCGCAGGCCGGCGCGGTGACGTTGCTGAAGCCGTAGGCAGCCGGGTTGGCGACCACCTCGTCGATCAGTGCGTAGGTGTTCACCGGGATCACGTTGAGACCGTTGCTGTTGAGCTGGATCAGGCCGGTGTTGAGCGTGCTGTTGTAGAGCACCGACAACTGGGTGCCGCCCGACACGGCGGCAGCGCCGCCAGCGAGTGCCGACGGAGTCTTGCCGATGTCAGGCAGGTTGTAGACCACCACGTACCGGGCGCCGGCCGCCTGCAGCTGGCCGAGCAGGCCTATCTCGGTCTGCGCCGCGGTGACGGCGCCTGCGGCCAAGGCGTTCTGGTCGGTGGTGGTGGCGGTCAGGTAGAAGATGTCGTTGGCGCCTCCCCACACCTGATAGAGCGCGTTCGCGTCGGCTTTGCCACCGTTCGCGGCCAAATACATCTGCAGCTGTTGCGGCAGGGTGGGGATGGGACCTGCGCTGGAATTGTGCACCAGGCCCGCACCGCCGAAGGCGTAGTCGGTGCCGCCGGTCAGCGACGGGGTGACCGGAAGGCCGAGCCCCGCGGCGACCAGCTCGGCGGCGGTCTGACCCGGATTGGTGGTGAAGCGCAGCGGCGGTTGCACGCCTGGCGCGGTGGCCAACGAAATGTTGCCGGCATCGCTGAGGCTGTCGCCGATCACGACCACCTTGCTGAAATCGGTGGCGGCTGCCGCGTTGCTGAAGAGCAGGGCGCCAGCAATGGCGCCGGCGAGAAGACGGGTACGAGGCATGTGGTAAGGCTCCTGGGCCAGTGTGGCCTTGTTATCCGGACGTTACGGTAATGCATGTCCATACGTGTGCGCATGCTGCGCTGCATCCGGGATTACCAAGGAGTCGGCAGATAGGGGGGCGCATCGGTTCGGGCACGGTCGCTCAGCGCCTTGCCCGACCGCTACGGCCAGTGATCTCGCCAGGTTCAGCGCTTCATCGCGCGCGCCAGCGCCTCGGCGAAGGCGCCGTTGGCCGGCGCCGGCTTGGGCGGGAGCGGCGCCCCGCCGCGGCGGCCGCCGCGCCCGCCCTCGCGCGCCTGGCCCGCGCCCGGCCGCGCGCCGCGCGCCTGGCCCGGCTCGTCGTCCAGGCGCATCGACAGGCCGATGCGCTGGCGCGGCAGGTCCACCTCCATCACCTTCACCTTGACGATGTCGCCGGCCTTGACCACGTCGCGCGGGTCCTTGACGAACTGGTGCGACAGCGCCGAGACGTGCACCAGGCCGTCCTGGTGCACGCCGATGTCGACGAAGGCGCCGAACGCGGCGACGTTGGTGACGCGGCCTTCCAGGATCATGCCGGGGCGGAGGTCCTTCAGGTCCTCCACGCCCTCGGCGAAGCTGGGCGCGACGAACTCCGGGCGCGGGTCGCGGCCGGGCTTCTCCAGCTCCTTGAGGATGTCGCGCACGGTCGGCACGCCGAAGCGCTCGTCGGTGAACTGCTCGGGCTTGAGGCCGCGCAGGAAGGCGGTATCGCCGATGATCCCGCGCACCTCGCGGCCGCAGCGCGCGATGATGCGCTCGACCACCGGGTAGGCCTCCGGGTGCACCGCGCTGGCGTCCAGCGGGTTGTCGCCGCTGGGCACGCGCAGGAAGCCGGCGCACTGCTCGAACGCCTTCTCGCCCAGCCGCGGCACCTTGAGCAGCGCCTTGCGGTTGGGGAACGGGCCGTGGGCGTCGCGGTGCCTGACCACGTTCTCGGCCACCGAGGGGGTGAGGCCGGCCACGCGCGCGAGCAGCGCGGCGGAGGCGGTGTTCACGTCCACGCCCACCGCGTTCACGCAGTCCTCCACCTTCGCGTCCAGCGCGCGCGCCAGCTTCACCTGGTTGACGTCGTGCTGGTACTGGCCCACGCCGATCGCCTTGGGCTCGATCTTCACCAGCTCGGCCAGCGGGTCCTGCAGGCGGCGCGCGATGGAGACGGCGCCGCGCAGGCTGACGTCGAGCTCGGGGAACTCGCGCGCGGCGAGCTCCGAGGCGGAGTACACCGAGGCGCCCGCCTCGCTCACCACGATCTTGGCGAGCTTGCGCCCCGGATGGGTCTTGGCCAGGCCCTTGAGCAGCTCGCCGGCCAGCTTGTCGGTCTCGCGCGAGGCGGTGCCGTTGCCGATCGCGATCAGGTCCACGCCGTGCCGCGTGCACAGCGTCGCCAGCCGCGCCAGCGACTCGTTCCACTGGTTGCGCGGCTCGTGCGGGTAGATCGTGTCGGTGGCCAGCAGCTTGCCGGTGGGGTCGACCACCGCCACCTTCACCCCGGTGCGGATGCCCGGGTCCAGGCCCATCACCGTCCTCGCGCCGGCGGGCGCGGCCAGCAGCAGGTCCTTGAGGTTGTCGCCGAACACGCGGATCGCCTCGTCCTCGGCGCTCTCGCGCACCTTGCCGAACAGGTCCAGCGTCAGGTGCAGGTGCAGCTTCACGCGCCAGGCCAGGCGCACCGTCTCGCGCAGCCAGGCGTCGGCGGGGCGGCCGCGGTCGGCGATGCCGGCGCGCGCGGCCACGCGGCCCTCGGCCTCCAGGTGGCCCTGCTCGGCGTCGAGCGCGGGGACCAGCTCCAGCTCCAGCACGCCCTCGTTGCGCGCGCGCATCAGCGCCAGCAGGCGGTGCGAGGGAATCCTGGCGATCGGCTCGACGTGGTCGAAGTAGTCGCGGAACTTGGCGCCCTCGTTCTCCTTGCCCTCGATCACCCTGGCGCGGATCTGGCCCTTCTCCCACAGCCAGTCGCGCAGCTCGCCGACCAGGGCGGCGTCCTCGGCGATGGCTTCCATCAGGATCGCGCGCGCGCCCTCCAGCGCGGCGCGCGCGTCGGGCACGCCCTTCTCCGCGTCGACGAAGCGTGCCGCGAGCGCCTCGGGCGACTGCGTGGGGTCCTCGCGCAGGCCGGTGGCCAGCGGCTCCAGCCCCGCCTCGCGCGCGCTCTGCGCCTTGGTGCGGCGCTTGGGCTTGTACGGCAGGTACAGGTCCTCCAGCCGCGCCTTGGTGTCGGCGGCGAGGATGTCGGCCTTCAGCGCGTCGCCGAGCTTGCCCTGTTCCTCGATGCTGGCGAGGATCGCGCCGCGTCGCTCCTCCAGCTCGCGCAGGTAGCGCAGGCGCTCCTCCAGCAGGCGCAGCTGGGTGTCGTCCAGGCCGCCGGTGGCCTCCTTGCGGTAGCGCGCGATGAAGGGCACGGTCGCGCCCTCGTCGAGCAGCGCGACGGCCGCGCGCACCTGCTCGGGCTTGGCGGCGATGTCCTGGGCGATGCGTTGTTCGATGCTCAGCATGGGTGTTGCGGGTCCTCGTGTGGCGATGGCGCGGCGGCGCCCGCGCGGGCACCGCCGAACGTTCGATCATAGCAAGGGGCCCGGCCGCGGCCGGGCGTGCGGGTCGGGCTCAGGCGTGGAAGGTGCCGTCGCCCGCGGCGGGCCGGCGCGGCTGCTGCTGCCGGCCGGCGCGGCCGTTCAGCACCAGGGTGCCGGCGAGCATGTCGTGCAGGCCCTGCTTGCGGCGGGTCCAGGCCACCATCAGGAAGCCGACGAAGAGGATGAAGGCGCTGAGCAGCTTGGCGAAGTAGCGGGCGCTGGCCTTCGCGAAGCCGATGCGGCGGCCGTCCAGGTCGGTGACGCGGATGCCGAGCGCGAGCTTGCCCGCGGTGGCCTGCCAGGCCGAGCTCTCGCACAGCGCGAAGTACAGCCAGCCCAGCACCAGCTGGGCGAGCGCGGCCGGCCCGATGTCGTGCATGTAGGTGTTCATCGCCTGCAGCAGCAGGTCCGGGTTGCCGCCGGCGGCGGCCTGCGCCTGCTGCAGCGCCAGCTCCGCCTCGCGCGCGCCGAACAGGTTGCCGAGCAGCAGGTTGGGAATCCACAGCACGATGCCGTCGAGGATGTAGGCGGCCACGCGCTTCCAGAAGCCGGCGTGGTCCTCCAGCGCGGGCATGTCGTGGCTGGGCCAGGCCGCCGGCGCCGCGGCGGGCGGCGCGAACGGCGGCGGCGCGGCGCGGGTCTCCTCGGGGAACAGCACCGACAGCGGCTGCCAGTCGGCCAGGCCCTCGCGCCAGCCGAGGTCGTCGCGGCTCAGCTGGCCGCTGCGCAGCCAGGCGCGCACGTCGTCTTCCTTGTAGGGGCCGTGGCGTTCGCCATCACGACCGATCCAGATTTCCATCGAGCGGTTACTCCAGCCTGCGTTGCCGCGCATGATGCCATGCGTCGCCGGGTTGGCGCGTGCCGTCCGTTGCCGGGAGGCGGCTTGGGTCCTGCCGGGCTGCCTTCGCGGCCGGAGGCCGCTCCCCCAAGCTGGCGCGAGCCTGGGGGAGCGGCCTCCGGCCGCGAAAACCGGACGCTCCGGGCAGCCTCAAGCCGCGCGACGCTTCAGGTGCACCAGCAGCAGCGAGATCGCCGCCGGCGTCACGCCGCTGATCCGCGCCGCCTGGCCGATGGTGGCCGGGCGCGCGCGCTTGAGCTTGAGCAGCACCTCGGCCGACAGCCCGCGCACCTTGTCGTAGTCGAAGCCCTCGGGGATCGCGGTGTGCTCGTGGCGGCGCTGGCGCTCGATCTCCTCGCGCTGGCGCTCGAGGTAGCCGGCGTACTTGGCCTGCACCTCCACCTGCGCGGCCACGTCCTCGCGCTCCACCGCCGGGCCGAGTTCCGGCACCGCGGCGAGCTTCGCGTAGTCGAGCTCGGGGCGGCGCAGCAGGTCGAGCGCGTTGGTCTCGCGGCTCACCGCGATGCCGAGGTGGCGCGCCACCGCCGCGCCCAGCGCGTTGGTCGGCGCGGCCCACAGCGCGGCCAGGCGCCGCGTCTCGCGCTCCACCGCCTCGCGCTTGGCACGCAGCGCGTCGTAGCGCGCCGGCGGCACCACGCCGAGTTCATGGCCCTGCTCGGTGAGGCGCAGGTCGGCGTTGTCCTCGCGCAGGTGCAGCCGGTACTCGGCGCGCGAGGTGAACATGCGGTAGGGCTCGATGGTGCCGTTGGTGGTGAGGTCGTCGATCAGCACGCCCAGGTAGGCCTCGTCGCGGCGCGGGTACCACGGCGCCTTGCCCCGCACGGCGAGCGCGGCGTTGAGGCCGGCCAGCAGGCCCTGCGCGGCGGCCTCCTCGTAGCCGGTGGTGCCGTTGATCTGGCCGGCGAAGTACAGGCCCGGGATCGCCTTGGTCTCCAGCCACGGGTGGAGCCCGCGCGGGTCGAAGTAGTCGTACTCGATGGCGTAGCCGGGGCGGGTGACGTGCGCGCGCTCGAAGCCGGGGATCGAGTGCACCAGCTCCAGCTGCACGTCGAACGGCAGCGAGGTGGAGATGCCGTTGGGATAGATCTCCAGGCTGTCCAGCCCTTCCGGCTCGATGAAGATCTGGTGCGAGGCCTTGTCGGCGAAGCGCACCACCTTGTCCTCGATCGACGGGCAGTAGCGCGGGCCCGCGCCCTCGATCTGGCCGGTGTAGAGCGGCGAGCGGTCGAGCGCGCCGCGGATGATCTCGTGGGTGCGCTCGGACGTGTGGGTGATCCAGCAACTGACCTGGCGCGGATGCTCCGCGCGCGAGCCCAGGTAGGAGAACACCGGCGCCGGATCGTCGCCGGGCTGTTCCTCCAGGCCGGCGAAGTCGATGCTGCGCCGGTCGATGCGCGGCGGCGTGCCGGTCTTGAGGCGGTCGGCCGCCACCGGCAGCTCGCGCAGCCGCTGCGCCAGCGCGCTGGCCGGCGCGTCGCCCGCGCGGCCGCCCGCGTACTGCGCGGGGCCGATGTGGATCTTGCCGGCGAGGAAGGTGCCGGCGGTGAGCACCACCGCGCGAGCGTGGAAGGCGAGCCCCATCTGCGTCACCACGCCTACGGCGCGGCCGTTTTCCAGGCGCAGGTCGTCGACCGCCTGCTGGAACAGCTCCAGGTTCGGCTGCGACTCGACGATGCGGCGGATCGCCGCCTTGTACAGCGCGCGGTCGGCCTGGCAGCGCGTGGCGCGCACCGCCGGGCCCTTGGAGGCGTTGAGCGTGCGCCACTGGATGCCGGCGAGGTCCGCCGCGTGCGCCATCGCGCCGCCCAGCGCGTCGATCTCCTTCACCAGGTGGCCCTTGCCGATGCCGCCGATGGCCGGGTTGCAGCTCATCGCGCCGACCGTCTCGACGTTGTGGGTCAGGAGCAGCGTGCGCGCGCCGGTGCGCGCCGCGGCCAGCGCGGCCTCGGTGCCGGCGTGGCCGCCGCCGACCACGATGACGTCGTAGCGGGTGGGGTGGAACATGCGGAATCTCTGGTTCTTGCTTGCGGATGGCTGCGCGCGGCGGACGCCCGGCGCCGGCGCGCCCGAAACTGACCCGCCGGCGCAGATACTGACCAAAACGGCCCGGGGCCGGGCGCCATGGTACCGCCCCGCGGCCAGTGCGGAAGGGATATGGCCTTGTGGCACGGACTTTGCTCCAATCCTCACGCACTTTCACGGGCAGACGCTGCGCGGAACTTCGCGCGCCGAGATCGGGCGGACAGGGGTCCGATCGCGTGCCGGGAAAGGGAGCATGGCGGCGCCACGGGTCTACCCTGGCGCCGTCACTTTTTCCGGGCCCGGAAACGCCAAACCCCGCGCAGGACGCGGGGTTTGGCGTTTTTTCAGATCTGGCGCCCGGCGGTCTCAGGAACAGGGGGAATCCAGGATGACCGTGTTGCCGGGCGCCAGAAACCGTGGAACCGGCGCCGTGTGCGGTGGTGGGCACCGCACCGGACTTGAGGGGGATTCTCCGCATCCGGTCGTGAATGAGAAGTGACTGGAACGTAGCTTTTTGCCAACGTGCGGCAATCGCTGACCCTCCGCGTCAGTTTGCTTGCAGCGCGCGATTTTTTCATGTGATGCGCATCACGTTTTGGCATGGCGATTGCTCCGCCTCCCGTACCTCGGAACGTCAGGGGAGAGCGTCATGGAAGTGTCCTTGGATTTCACGCCGGTCTATCCGCGCCACGATCTGCTGATCGAGATCGGCCGCATCGAGATGGCGATGGAGCATCTGGCCGAGCGCGACGAGCGCGAGCGCGTCAGCCTCAAGCCGCGGCTGGAGTCGCGCATGCAGCGCCTGCGCAGCGAGCTGGCGCATCTGGCCGTCTAGACGGCGATCCGCCGGGCCGCGCAAGGCGGCCCGGACGCCGGCGCTCAGGCCGGCAGCAGGTGGCCGACGATCTCCGCGAGATTGCGCGACAGCGCGCCGTGGCCGGCCAGCGCGGCGAGCGCCTGCCGCGCCTGTTCCCGCCGCACCGGCTCCAGCCGTTGCCAGCCGTTGAACGCGGTCGCCAGGCGCGCGGCCACCTGCGGGTTGAGCGCATCCAGCTGCGCCAGCCGTTCGGCGAGCAGGCGGTAGCCGGCGCCGTCGGCGCGGTGGAAGCCGCTGGGGTTGCCGCTGGCGTAGCTGCCGAGCAGCGCGCGCACGCGGTTGGGGTTCTTCAGGGTGAAGGCCGGGTCCGCCTCCAGCGCCCGCACCCGCGCCAGCGCGGGCTCGCCGGGGATCTGCGCCTGCACCGCGAACCACTTGTCCAGCGCGAGCGGGTCCTGCGCGTGGCGCGCGCGGAAGGCGGCCAGCGCGTTGAGGGCCTGCGGCGCCTCGTGGCGCACCAGCACGGCGAGCGCGGCGAGGCGGTCGGTCATGCCGGCGGCCGATTCGTACTGCCGCTGCGCCAGCGGCAGCGCGGCGGCGGGATCGTGCAGCGCCAGCAGCTCCAGCACGCGGCGCTTGAGCCGGCGCCGCGCCTGTGCCGCGGCGTCGGGTTGCGCGCCGGCGTCCGCGGCCAGCTTGCGGTGGTGCCGTTCGAGGCGCTCGCCGCCGAGCGCGGCGGCCAGCCGGCGTTGCAGTTCCTGGCGCAGCGCGTGGATGCGCGCGGGATCGACCTCGCGCTCGCGCTCGGCCAGCTCGATCTCGCCGGGCGGGGTGAGCAGGTCGGCCAGCAGCGCGGGGTCGAGCGCCGCGTCGTCGAACAGCGCGGCCAGCGCGGCGCACCAGCCCTCGACCGCCGCCTCGCCGCCGCCGTCGCGCAGCGCCGCGTAGGCGCGCAGGGCGAGCTGCTGGCCGGCCTCCCAGCGGTTGAAGCCGTCCGGGTCGTGCGCGAGCAGCAGCGCCAGTTCCTCCGGCGCGTAGTCGCATTCCAGGATCACCGGCGCGGAGAAGCCGCGCAGCAGCGAGGGCACCGGCGGCGCGTCGACGCCGCGGAACACGAAGTCCTGCTCGGCCTGCGCCAGCACCACCACCCGCTCGGTGGAAGCTGCGGACGTCTGGCCGTCCAGGCGCAGCGGCAGCATGCGGCCGGCGCGGTCGAACAGCGCCAGCTTCACCGGGATCGGCAGCGGCCGCTTGTCCGGCTGGCCCGGCGTGGGCGGCGTGTGCTGCGCCAGGGTCAGGGTGTAGGTGCGCGCGGCGGCGTCGTGCCGGCCGCGCGCCGTCAGGCGCGGCGTGCCGGCCTGCGCGTACCAGGCGAGGTAGGGCGAAAGGTCCAGCCCGTTGGCCTCGCCCAGCGCGGCGAGGAAGTCCTCGAGCGTGGCGGCGCGGCCGTCGTGGCGCGCGAAGTACAGGTCCATGCCGCGGCGGAAGCCCGCCTCGCCCAGGCGGCCGGCCAGCATGCGCACCAGCTCGGCGCCCTTCTCGTACACCGTGGCGGTGTAGAAGTTGTTGATCTCGCGGTACTCGGCCGGGCGCACCGGGTGCGCCAGCGGGCCGGCGTCCTCCGGGAACTGCGCGCGGCGCAGCAGCGCCACGTCCTCGATGCGCTTGAGCGCGGGCGAGTTCATCCGCGCCGAGAACTGCTGCTCGCGGAACACGGTGAGCCCTTCCTTCAGCGAGAGCTGGAACCAGTCGCGGCAGGTCACGCGGTTGCCGCTCCAGTTGTGGAAGTACTCGTGCGCCACCACCGCCTCCACCGCGCGGTACTCGTCGTCGGTGGTGGTGTCCGGGTCGGCCAGCAGGTACTTGGCGTTGAAGATGTTGAGGCCCTTGTTCTCCATCGCGCCCATGTTGAAGTCGTGCGTGGCGACGACGTGGAACACGTCGAGGTCGTAATTGCGCCCGTAGGTTTCTTCGTCCCAGCGCATCGCGCGCTCCAGCGCGCCGAGCGCGTAGCGGCAGCGGCCGATGGCGTCGGCCTCGGACCAGATCGCCAGCTTCACCGCGCGGCCGTCGGCGGTGCGGTAGTCGCGCTCGATCTTCTCCAGCCGGCCGGCGACCAGCGCGAACAGGTAGCTGGGCTTGGGATGCGGGTCGACGAAGCGCGCCCAGTGGCGGCCGCCGGGCAGCTCGCCCGCGCCGTCGGGGTTGCCGCCGGCCAGCAGCACCGGGAAGCGCGCGCGGTCGGCGCGCAGGGTGACGGTGAACCTCGCCAGCACGTCCGGCCGGTCGGGAAAGAAGGTGATGCGGCGGAAGCCTTCCGCCTCGCACTGGGTGAGCAGGAAGCCGGCCTCGCGCGAGCCGGACAGGTACAGCCCTTCCAGCGCGGTGTTTTCGGCCGGCTTCACGCGCACGCGCGTCTCCAGCACGCTGCCGTCGCGCGCGCCGTCCACTTCCAGCACGCCGTCGGCGTAGCGCCAGCGGCCGGCGGGCAGCGGCGCGCCGTCGAGCGCGATGGCGAGCAGTTCCAGCTCCTCGCCGTCCAGCCGCAGCGGCGCGTCCTGCGCGGGATCGCGCGCCAGGTGCAGGCGCGCGCCCACCTCGCTGGCGTCGATGCCGAGCTCGAAGTCCAGCTCCGCCTGCACGACCCGCCACGGCGGCGGCGCGTAGTCGCGGAGGCGGATCGGCGGGGGAGCGGCGTCGTTGCGTGCGGGCATGGGGCGTACTGCAGGAAAGGGGGCGGATCAGGCTAACATGCGGCGTTTGCCCGGCTGGACAAGACCGTGACCGACTACCGCGCTTCCCTGGACCGCCTCGGCCCGCACGCGCTGGCCCTGCTCGAGGACGCCGCGCGCGGCCGCCGCGTGCGCATCGCGCGGCGCGGCGCCACCGTGCTCGGCATCGAGGCGACGCACCGCGGCCGGCCGGTGGCGCTGGCGGACGGCTACCGCGACGCGGCCGAGCTGGAGGGCCACGTCAACTCGCGCTTCGCGGTGATGGCGCCGTTCGCCAACCGTGTCGCCGACGCGCGCTACGTGTTCGACGGCGTGGCGCACGACCTGCAGCCGGGCGTCGCCGGCGCGGCGCGCGGCGCCCGGCACGGCTTCGTGCGCGGCGTGGATTTCGAGCTGGCGGAGCTGGACGCCGCCGCGCACGGCGCGCGCGCCGTGTTCTCGACGCGGGCGATCCGCCCCGGCGCGCATCCGGGCTACCCGTTCACGATCGACCTGGAAGTGCGCTACACGCTGGACGCGGACGGGCTGACCCTGGAAGCGCGCATGCGCAACGCGGGCGAGACGGCGGCGCCGTGCTTCTTCGGCTGGCATCCGTACTTCCGGCTGGGCGAGGCGCCGCTGGCGGGCCTGGAGCTGGGCGTGCCGGCCGCGACCCGGGTGCGCACCGACGCGGCGCTGCTGCCGCTGCCCGGCGCGGAAGCCTACGCGCCGGTGGCCGACGCGCCCGCGCTGGACTTCCGCGCGCCGCGCACGATCGGCGACGCCCGCCTGGACCTCGCCTACGCCGACCTCGCGCGCGACGCCGACGGCCGCGCGCGCACGCGCCTGCGCGACCCGGCCAGCGGCCTGGGCATCGCGGTCTGGCAGGAGCACGGGGTGATGCTGGCCTTCACCGCCGACACGGTGGCGCGCGACCGCCGCGGCGCGATCGCGCTGGAGCCGATGGAAAGCCTGTCCGATGCCTTCAACCGGCCCGACTGCGCCGCGGCGATCCGGCTGGAGCCAGGCGCCGAGCGGCGCTTCCGCTGCGGCGTGGAGATGGAGACCCTATGAACGTGCTGCCCACCCTCGACGACATCCGCGACGCCGCCGCGCGCATCGCGCCCCACGCCACGGTGACGCCGGTGCTGCGCAGCGCGGCGCTGGACGCGCTGGCCGGCGCGGAGCTGTTCTTCAAGTGCGAGAACCTGCAGCGCGGCGGCGCCTTCAAGTTCCGCGGCGCCTGCAACGCGGTGTGGTCGCTGGACGGAGGCCAGGCGGCGCGCGGCGTGCTCACGCACTCGTCCGGCAACCACGGCACCGCGCTGGCGCTGGCCGCCGCTACCCGCGGCATCCCCGCGCACGTGGTGGTGCCGGAGGGCGCGGTGCAGGCCAAGCTCGATGCCATCGTGCGCGCCGGCGCGATCCTGCACCGCTGCGCGCCGACCATCGCCGCGCGCGAGGCGACCGCCGCCGGGCTGGAGCGCGCGACCGGCGCGGTGATGGTGCATCCCTACACCGACCCGCGCGTGATCGCCGGGCAGGGCACGCTGGCGCTGGAGCTGCTGGCGCAGGCCGGGCCGCTGGACGCGCTGCTGACGCCGGTGGGCGGCGGCGGGCTGATCAGCGGCGTGGCGATCGCCGCGCACGCGCTGGCGCCGGGCATCGAGATCCACGGCGCGGAGCCGGCCGGCGCCGACGAGTCGGCGCGCTCGCTGGCGCGCGGCGAGCGCGTGGTCGACTTCGTGCCGGACACGCTGTGCGACGGCCTGCGCGGCACCCTGGGCGAGCCCAACTTCGCGGCGCTGGTCGCGCACCGCGTGGCGATCACCACGGTGACCGACGCGGAGTGCGTCGCGGCGATGAAGCTGTTGTGGCGCGAGCTCAAGCTGGTGGTGGAGATTTCCAGCGCCACCGTGCTGGCGGCGGTGCTGAAGGCGCGCGGGCGCTTCGCCGGGCGGCGCGTGGGCGTGGTGCTGACCGGCGGCAACGTGGACCTCGACGCGCTGCCCTGGTGAAGCCGCCCAGGCGCGGCGCGTCCCTTGCCGTCATTCCGGCGCAGGCCGGAATCCAGGGGCGGTCACGCCGGATTTTCGCGGCAAGACAGCCATGCCCAAGGCACGCCGTGCCGGCGTGCCATGAGGCCATGGCGGACGCTCCCGCGACTGGATGACTCGCTGTGCTCGCCCTTGCAGGCCGTCCGCTGCGCACGTTCTGCGCGCTTCGCGCTTGTCCGGCCTGCGCCGGCATGACGAGCGGGCGGCTCGTCGCGCCCGGTCCGGTCTTGAGACGCCGCCGAAGTGGCGCCGCGGGATGTCGCGGACACGCCCTCACACCGGCCGCCGCCGCCAGTTCACCGCCACCAGCCCGAGCAGCACCAGCGCGATGCCCGCCGCCTCCGCCGGCGAGGGCCGCTCGCCGAGGATCGCCCAGGCCAGCAGCACGCTGAACACCGGCACGCCGAGGCTGGACAGGCTGGCCACGGTGGCGCTCAGGTGCCGCAGGGCGAACAGCCACAGCGCCCAGGCCGCGCTGGAGGCGACCACCACGCTGTAGGCCAGCGCGGCGAGCAGGGCCGGCGTCCACTGCAGCGGCCGCTGCGGCACGGCCAGCGCGGCCGCGCCGAGCGCGAGCGCGCCGATCAGCATCTGCCAGGCGGCGAAGTTGAGCGGCGCCACCGCATGCCGCTGGAACAGCCGCTTGCTCAGCACCGTGCCCAGCGCCCAGGCCGCGCCGCCGCCCACCGCCAGCGCGCTGCTGCGCGCGCCGCCCAGCCCGCGCCAGGGTTCGAGGATGCACGCGAGGCCCAGCGCGGCCAGCGCCACGCCCAGCCCCTGCGCGCGCGCGGGCCGCTCGCGCAGCAGCGGCCAGGCCAGCGCCACCGCCCAGAACGGCATGGTGTAGGCGAGCAGCGCCACCCGTCCGGCGCCGCCGTCGACCAGCGCCCACTGCTCGAGCCCCTGGAACGCGGCGGTCTGCGCCAGGCCGACCAGCGCGGTGGGCCACAGCGGCGGCGGCGCCAGCGGCTGGCGCGCCGCCAGCAGCACCGCGAACAGCGTGGCCGCGCCGAGCAGGTAGCGCAGCGCGGCGAAGTCGAACGGCCCGGCGTAGGCCAGCGCCTGCTTCATCACCACCCAGCTGTACGCCCAGATCAGCAGCGTGGCGGCGAGCGCGGCGGCGGCGCGGCGGGAGGCGGGATCGGTCATGCGGCGGCGGCGGGCGAAGGAGCGCGCCAGTCTAGCGGAGCGGCCCCGCGCCGATGCGCTACAGTGCCCGCCCGATGCGAGGAGGACCGTCATGCGACGCTGCCACTGGGCCGAGAGCGACGACGCGCTGATGCGCGCCTACCACGACACCGAGTGGGGCGTGCCGCTGCACGACGACCGCGCGCTGTTCGAGTTCCTGTGCCTGGAAGGCGCGCAGGCGGGGCTGTCCTGGCGCACCATCCTGGCCAAGCGCGGGCGCTACCGCGAGGTGTTCCACGGCTTCGAGATCGAGCGCGTGGCGGCGATGAAGGACCGCGAGCTGGAGAGGCTGCTGCAGGACCCCGGCATCATCCGCAACCGCCTGAAGGTGGGCGCGGCGCGCGACAACGCCGTCGCCGCGCTGAAGGTGATCGCGGAGGCCGGCAGCCTGGACGCCTACCTGTGGTCCTTCGTCGACGGCAAGCCGGTGCGCAACCGCTGGCGCGACAAGGGCGAGGTGCCCGCCACCACGCCGCTGTCCGACCGCATGAGCAGGGACCTGAGGAAGCGCGGCTTCCGCTTCGTCGGCAGCACCATCTGCTACGCCTTCATGCAGGCCACCGGGATGGTCAACGACCATCTCGTCGGGTGCTTCCGGCACCGCGAGGTGTAGCGCGGGAGCGGGCGCCACGCGGCGTCCGCCCGGATGCGGACCGCGCGTGCCGGCCGGAACGCGCGCGGCGCGAAGCGAGGCCGGGGCCTGCCCGCGATGGCGGTTCCGGCGCGTGCCGGCCCGCGCGGCGTCCCCGGCGCGGCTGGCGCCGGCGCGCCCCGCACGCCCTCAGCGCCGCCCCGCGCACGAGCGGTTGCCGGGATGCGCCGGGTCCTCGTGCAGCAGCCGGCGGGTGACGCCGTTGGTCCAGCCGAAGCCGTCCTGCAGCGGGTACTCGCCGCCGCCGCCACCGACGATCTCGCCGTCCTGCGGCACCAGCACGTACTTCTCCACCAGCTTGCTCTCGCGCCGGTACAGGTTGGCCACGGTGTGCAGCCAGCGCGAGGCGATCTCGTCGGCCAGCGGGTCGCCGTAGCGGCGCAGCCCGCCGATCGCCAGCCACTGCAGCGGCGCCCAGCCGTTGGGGCTGTCCCACTGCTCGGGCGTGACGCGCTCGGTGCAGTCCAGCCCGCCGGGGCGGAGCAGGCGCGCGCGCAGCGCCGCGCCGGTGCGCGCGGCCTGCCCGGGATCGGCCGCGCCCACGTAGAGCGGCATCGCGGCGGCGGCGGTGAGCGCCTCGCGCGGCGCGCCGCGCTCGAAGTCGTAGTCGAGGTAGGCGCCGGCGCGCGCGTTCCACAGCACGCGGTCGATCGTCTCCCGCCGCGCCTGCGCCAGCGCGCGGAAGCGCGCGGCTTGCGCCGCGTCGCCGGCGGCGGCGCTGAGCAGGGCGATCTGCGCCTCCAGCTTCCACAGCAGGGCGTTGAGGTCCACCGGCAGGATCGCGGTGGTGCGGATGCCGGACAGCTCGTCGCCGTCGCACCAGCGCGAGCTGAAGTCCCAGCCGGAGGCCGCGCCCGCGCGCAGCTCGCGGTACACCGCGCGCGCCGGCCGCGGCGAGCGCCGCGCGGTGGTCACGTCCTCCAGGTGGGCTTCCTCGCGCGGCGCGTCGCGCGCGTCCCAGTAGCGGTTGAGCAGGCGGCCGTCCTCCAGCCGCACGCAGTGGCCGCGCGCCTCGCCGGGACGCAGCGCGCCGGCGTCGGCGGTCCAGAAGGCGTGCTCCCTGCGCAGCTGCGGCAGGTAGCGCAGCGCCTTGCAGATGCCGTGCCGCTCGAACAGCTCCACCATCAGCACGAACACCGGCGGCTGCGAGCGGCTGAGGTAGTAGCTGCGGTTGCCGTTGGGCACGTGGCCGTAGGCGTCGATCAGGTAGGCGAAGTTGTCCGCCATCGCGCGCAGCAGGTCGCCGCGGCCGCTCTCGGCCAGGCCGAGCATGGTGAAGTAGGAGTCCCAGTAGTACAGCTCGCCGAAGCGCCCGCCCGGCACCACGTAGGCGTTCGGCAGCGGCAGCAGCGAGCCGTGCGGCGGGTGCTGCGCCGGGTGGCGGGTGAGCACGTCCCACAGCCCGTCGATGTGCTCGCGCAGCGGCTGGCCCGGCGGCGAGACGTAGTGGCTGCGGTGCACCCGCGGCGGCGCGAAGTGCGCGCGCACGAAGGCGGCGAGGTCGAAGCCCGGCTGCCCGCGTTCGCAGCGGTAGGCCTGCAGGATCGCCTCCGGCGCCCGTTTCGGCGCGCAGTCGACGAAGGTCTTGCTGTCCTCGAACACGCGGCCCAGCTGCACCGCCTCGAACAGCTCGCGGTAGCGGTCGGCCGGGGTCAGCGGATCGGCGGGCGCGGCCTGCGCCGCGCGCGCGGCGGCCTCGTGCCGTTCCCGCTCCGCGCCGCTCATTGCTCGGCGTAGTTCCACAGCAGGCCGCCGTCCACCACCAGGCTGGCGCCGGTGACGTAGGCCGCGTCGTCGCAGGCGAGGAAGGCCACCGCGCCGGCCACGTCCTCCGGCGTGCCGAGGCGGCCGAGCGGGATGTTGGCGAGCAGTGCCCGGAGCAGCGCCGGCTGCGCCATCAGCTGGGCGTTGATCGGCGTCTTCACCGCGCCGGGCGCGACGTTGTTGACCGTGATCCCCAGCGGCGCCAGCTCGACGGCCAGGTCGCGCATCAGCGTCTTCAGCCCGCCCTTGCTGGCGCAGTAGCTGGCGAAGTGCGGGAACGGCAGCTCCTCGTGCACCGAGCCGACGTTGACGATGCGCCCGCCGCCGCCGCGCTCGCGCGCGTGGCGCGCGAAGGCCTGGGCGAGGAAGAACGGCCCCTTGAGGTTGGTGGCGAGCACGGCGTCGTAGTCGGCCTCGGTGGCGTCGAGGAAGGCCGCCCGGCGTTCGATGCCGGCATTGTTGACCAGCAGGTCGAGCCGGCCCAGCCGCGCCACCGTCTCGGCGACCAGGCGCCGGCAGTCGGCCGCCACGCCGACGTCGCCGGCCACCGCACAGGCCGCGGCACCGTCCTGCCGCAGCAGCGCGAGCAGCTCGTCCGAGCGCGCGTCGGGCGCACGCACGCCCAGTGCGACGCGCGCGCCCTCGCGCGCCAGCCGCAGCGCGATCGCGCGGCCGATGCCCTGGCTGGCGCCGGTCACCAGCGCCGTCTTGCCCTGCAACCGCGGACGGGGGTTCGTCGCTTGCATGTCCGGAAGTCTAGGCGAGGGCGGCGTGAACGCCCCGCGAGCGCACCTGGCGATTCGCCAGCGCGCTGGCCGGGAAAGTCATCCCCGCAGAATACCCATGGAAATTGGGCGGTGATGTTGAAACGTTTTGATGCCGGTCGTGATGGAAGAACATTTCTGCTGCCGGCGGATGGCGCGTTTTTATGGCTGTACGAGTTATTCGCCTATTGCCCTCGTATGTTTTCCCGACAAAACGCATGATATTTCGCTTGACGACTTCGCATCACGCCGATTAGAAAACGCCCCGCCCGTGCAATACGGGCTTACAGGGGAAGCAAGGATGTTGCCGAAGCCGGGTGTGCTGGCAGTGGTGGTGTCTGCAGCTTGCGTGTTCTCGTCGGGCGCGCTGGCGGTCATACAGGCGACGGAGCCTGGTGCCGTAAACGTGCAGGGTTTCGTGCTCAATGATGGGCCCGAGGGCATCGTCGATGGCGGCTATATCGGTGAGATACCGGTTATGCGAGACACGTCGCCAAGCGATCCGGCGCCGACCGGTGGCATGGTGCACAACCATGGCGATGCCGGCCATAGCAAGAATGCCGACCAGGGCGATCCTTGCGGGAAGAAACCGGGCGACAGCGGCAACACGGCCGGCAACCCGGTCAATTTCTCGACGGGCAACAAGATAGAGCCCGAGACGGATTTCGAATCCAAGGGCGAAATGGCCCTGGCGCTGAAACGCACCTACAACTCCTATTGGGATGGCGTGGGCGTCTTCGGCCGCTATTGGCTGAGCAGCTTCGACTACAAGCTGCTGATAGGCGACGACCGGGTGACATCGTCGTGCTATCCGATGCCCGGTACCAATGCCAGCTGCGATCCGACCAATCAGACCCTCTGGGCACAGCGGGTCGACGGAAGGAAGATCAAGTTCAACTATGTCGGAGGTACACCGGCCACGTGGCAGGAGGACAAGGCTTCGCCCATCGCCTTCATCACAAGAAATGCGGACGGCAGCTTCACCCTGCATAGCGAGGACCACACTGTCGAGACCTACGATGCGGGCGGATTCCCGGTAAAGATCCTCGACGAGCAGGGCGTGGGTTGGACCTTCACCTACAACGCCAACCACTATCTCGCGCGCGTGACCCACAACTCCGGGCGCGCGGTGACGCTGACGTGGAACGGCAACCAGCTCGCATCGGTCGCCGATCCTGCCGGACATGTCTTCAGCTACACCTACAGCGCCAACAAATTCGGGACAGGCCAACACCTGCTGATCCAGACCATCCAACCGGGAGTGGCCGATCCGGTCAATTCCGGCGGGACGCCCCCGGTGACCTGGACATACCAGTACGAAAATCCCGCTTTCACCGGTGCGCTGACCGGCGTGACGATCAACGGCACGCGCTTTTCATGGTTCAGCTATGACACGAGCGGCCGCGCCACGTCGACCTGGCATCTCAACAACGCCGACAAGTACAGCTTCTCCTACGGCAGCCCGGCGGCGGACGGGAGCCACACCGTGACCGTCACCAATCCGCTCGGCAAGCAGACGGTCTACACGTACGATGGCCAAGGCAATCAGGTATCGGTCGAAGGCAAGGCCTCGGCCAACTGTCCGGCCAACTACAAGCAATCGACCTACGACGCCAACGGCAACCCGGCGCTGGTCTCGGACTTCCGCAACGGGCTCACGAGCTACACGTACAACGCCAAGGGCCAGGTCACCCAGATCGTCGAGAATGCGGGCAACGACAGCTCGGCTCCGCAGAGGACGACGCAGATCACCTGGGATGACAAGAATCACCAGATACGCAAGACGGTTCTCGGCCTCTACCAGGTGGATACGGCCTATACGTCCGACGGGCGCATTGCCTCGGTAACGACCACCAACCTGAGTGCGACCGGCCACCATGGCGAGACGCATACCGTCAGCTACAGCTACACCGTGGGAAGCAATGGGTTGCCGACCAAGATCGTCCAGACCGGCCCTTCCCCGAATGCGGTCGTCACCTACAACTATGACAGCTTAGGGGATCTGGTCTCGATCGTGAACGCCTTGGGGCAGGCCATTGCCTACGGGAATTTCAACGGTCTCGGAGAGGCCGGATCGGTCACCGACCCGAACGGCAATGTGACGACCCTGACGTATGACCCGATGGGCCGGCTCGCCCGCAGTTCTGTGACGATCAACGGCACTGCGCGCGCCATGGTTTTTGCCTACAACGCCAAGGGCCAGGTCACCGATACATGGCTTCGGGACGGACGCCACATCGTCAACACGTACGATGGCGCCTATCGCCTGACCCAGACTTCGGAAGTCGTGTCCATCTCGCCGGATCCGGATGTACCCAGCGAACAGGACAGCACCACGCGGCAGACCCTGTACACCTACGATGCCAATGGCGACATCCTTTCCAAGGTTACGCAAAATGTCTATGTCAGCTGGTATATCCAGCAGCCGTGCAACAATCCCCTATCCCTCCAGGCGAAGGCTGCAGGCGCCGCGGCGGGCGGCGGCGCGGCGACGCCGCAAATGGCCCCGGGCTGCACGCCTCTGCGCAGCACGAGCACTTCCATCGCCTCGCGTCAATACACCGACTACGACGAGCTGGGACGTCCCATCGCGCAGCGCGGAAACAATGGGCAAAGCATCCGGTTCACCTACGATGCCAACGGCAACCTGACCAGTGCTTCCGATGCGCTGGGGCACGTCACACGCTATGGCTACGACGTGTTCGATCGGGTCAATCACATCACCGATGCGGCGAACGGCAACACCTGGGTGGGGCATGACTTGGGCAATCGCGTCAGAAGCGTGCTCGACCCGCGCGGTCTCACGACCCAGTACGGCTACGACGGCTTCGGCCAGCTCTGGTGGATCACCAGTCCGGATACGGGCGAGTCGGACTACCATTTCGATGCTTATGGTCGCATGGCCAGTTCGAACCGCAACGATGGCATCGTGGTCAGCTACACCTACGACGCGCTCGACCGGATCACGTCGAAATCGTCCAGCACGCAGTCCCAGACCTTTACCTACGACACCTGCGGCAATGGCAAGGGTCGCTTGTGCGGCGTGGCCGACGCGAACGGCAGCGAGAGCTTCGGCTACGACCTGCAGGGCAATTTGATCTCCCAACGAATCGTCACGCACAACAGGGACTACACGACCAGCTACGGCTATGACGTCAACGGCCAGCTGAGCTCGATCACCTACCCCAGCGGCACGGCGGTGCAATACACCCGCACCGGGGGCGACGTCACCTTGGTGAAGGCCACCGTCAACGGGACCGCGACCAACGTCGTCTATGGCGTCATACCCAACGCCGAAGGTCAGGCGACGCTCTGGTCCTATGGCAATGGCGTGCTGCGCCAGCAGAGCTTCGACACGGACGGGCGGTTGACCGCCTTGAAGACGACGGCGGGATCGACCGCGCTGCAGGACTACGGGTACGTCTACGACGCGGCCAACCGGCTTGCGCAACGTGCCGATCACATCGAGACCGATGCTTCCGCGACGTATGGCTACGATGCGCTGGGGCGGTTGACCAGCGAGTCCACCCAGCAGGCGGGGAGCGCGGTGGGCTACGGTTACGACGCCAACGGCAACCGTATCAGCACCACCTGGATTGGCACGACCCCTCTCGTGATCGACGCCAACAGCAATCATCTGCTGCAGGACGGCGGGCGGCAGTTCACCTACGATGCAAACGGGAGCCGCAAGACCTGGATCGTCAACGGCACAACGGCAACTTACAGTTACGATGGCTTTGGCCGCCTGGCGAGCGTCATGCGTGACCAGCCCTACAGCGACTTCACAAACACGTATCCGGCAGGTACTACCACCTACAACGTCAACCCGCTGGGCCAGCGGGTCTACAAGCAGGGGCCGGCGGGCGAGTTCTGGTTCGACTACGGCCCGGACAGCCAGTTGATGGCGGACTACATCACCGGCCAGGGCTGGACGGACTACCTCTACTTCCAGGGCCAGCCGGTGGCGCTGGTACGCGGCGGATCGATCTATTACATCCATGGCGACCACCTGGGCCGGCCCGAGACGGTGACGAACAGCGGCAAGGCGATCCTGTGGCAGGCGGCGAACGGGACGTTCGGGCGCAATGCGGTGACGGGTACGCTGGCGCAGGTGAATCTGGGCTTCCCTGGGCAGTACTACGACGCGGAGACGGGGCACTGGTACAACGTCAACCGGGATTACGATCAACTTGAGGGGCGGTACTTGGAAAGCGATCCAACAGGGTTGTTGGGCGGCACTAATACATATATTTATGTTGATAATAATCCAATATCGAATATTGATTATTTAGGATTTATTTGTGTGCCTAAATGGGCTGCTGGTGTGGGAGGGGCGGCCGTAGGTGGCTTAGTCCTTGGTGGGTTGACTGGTGCGGCTGAGGGCAAGAGTCTTCCTACAGCTTTTTTAGGCGCATTAGTCGGTTCTATAACCGCAGCGGCAGCCGAGGGATTGTCTTATGTTTTTGGGAAAGGAGAGAATGGTGATTCTGCAGCCGCAGCAGGTGCACAGACATTGGACTCTCTAATAGAAAGTCGCGGAAATGTAGAAATTGCAATGGTTAATGCTGGTGCTAGCGCGCTCTCTACGAAGCTGGGATATAGAGGACCAGGTACAGAAATAACCGCACGTATGGGTGCATATATAGTAGCGGGAACATATGCAAACAGCGGTCTGGGACCCGGGCGTTATGTTGCCGGACCAATCTTTGGTATCGCTGCAGGGCTGTCTGATTCCGCTGCTCAGGCAGCTATCAACCATGCTGGAAACCCATGTGATTGTAAAAAATAGAAAAACTTGGAAGGTTTTTATATTATCATTAACCCTTGCCGTCGGAATGTGTCTCGCGGCCGTGGCGGCTGCTTATATGTTGTTTGAGCCGAATGTGCGAGTGATTGTAATTGAGGCAATTCCTATTTTATGCGTTGGCATTGGGGTAAAATTCTTTTTGGTAAAAAGCAAATGATTAATAGATGTCCAGTGAAAATAATTAGATATTTGAGACTTCCTTTTGGCATTTCACTAAGGCAATGAAAAAATTGGCAAGTAACCTTGAGCGGCAATGCCTGGGTCTGTCAATATTACTGTGTAACTGCAGTTTCTGAACTCATCCGCTGATCGGTGCCCGCTTCCCGCCGAACAGCATCTGGAACACCTGCAAGGCCGGTTTCCAATGATGCACGCCGCGCCAGCGCTTGCTCGCTTCCCGGATCGCCAGATACAGCGACTTCATCGCCGAGTCGTCGTTCGGGAAGATGCGCCGGTTGCGCGTGTACTTGCGCATCGTCTTGTTCAACGACTCGATTGCGTTGGTCGTGTAGGTGATCTTGCGAATCTCCGGCGGGAACTGGAAGAACGGCACCACCGTAAGCGCCCCCGTCAAGCAGACATTTCAAAAGTAGAACTTCCGGCTCATTGCTTGGGGGGTTAGTTTCGCCGAATCTCTCTACTTGTGAGTGGCTCAAACCGCTGGGGGGTGGTCAGTCACACTGCCACTACCGCCTCCTCCGGAGCCGCTGCCGCCTCCACCAGGAGGCATGAGTCCAACAGCGATATATTCCAGTTCTTCTGCTCGCACTGCTCTCATTTCAATATCCTTCTGTCAGATTGCATACGATTGGTTTAAGCACTCCTTCTACGACTTGCACCGAAGTTTGTTGAAGTCTTCGGTAGACAGCCACTTCCTCACGGTCGGGCTCTGAATGAAGCGCTCAAGACGACTGCGCGTCCGGGCCGAGCATGTATCCGCGTTTTGGCTCAGTAGCCATGACGCAGCCTTGAACTGATTTCCGCCAAGCGCGGTCTCCAAGGGAGTGCTGGGCACATTAGCCTGAACTTCGATGTCAGCGCGCTGAGACACATCTGCTCCCAACTTCACTAGGGCACGCATGCTTCCAATTTGACCGCACTTGGCTGCGCCAATGAGCGCAGGTGCATCGGCGGCCTTCACCTCTGCACCCGCATCCGCAAGAGCCTGTATGGTCGAAACTTGTCCAATCATCGCCGCATCGTAGAGCGCCTTATTCAAGATTTTTTGGGCGCTGGAACTCCCTGTACCCGAAAGTTGCTTTTGCTTTAGGGCGTTCGCAGCAATACGGACGCTATGGACGTCCCCTGTCATGGCTGCGAACTCCAATGTACCGCCGATGTCTCCCTTTGCGGACGCCGCTTGAGCTTGCTCCTTCATGGCCTGTGTAAGCGCAGAACAGGAAGCAGCAAATATGCTTCCACTCACCGACATGGCTAGAGAAACAACCATCCACTTCACAACTTTGTGTTTACACATTTCTTCCTCCATCGCATAAAGTCATCATCAGAAGCAGGCCCTAGGCTGTATCGACATTCAATCCAGCCATATGGGGATAGACGCGAGGTAGAGAAAGGCCAGGAAATGGGCTGGTTTGCGGTCGAACCTCGTTGCGATGCGGCGGAACTGCTTGAGTCTGGCAAAGCGGCGTTCAATGCGATTGCGTAGCCGGTAGCGTGCTTTATCGTACTGGCGCGGCTGCTGGCAACGGCGTGGAGGAATCACCGCCTTGGCGTGCCGTGCTCGGATCAGCGCCACGAGCTCCCGACTGTCATAGCCCTTGTCGGCCAGCACATACTTCGGCTTGAACCCGGCCAACAGGGCTGGCGCTTGCGTGATGTCGTTGCGCTCACCGCCTGTCAGCACGAGCCGCACCGGACGAGCCTGGCCATCCACGGCGAGATGAATCTTCGTGCTCAGGCCTCCTCGGGGGCACCCCAGAGCCGAGTCCGAAGCCCCCTTTTTCGGTCGCCGCCTGTGCGTGCGCCCGGACAATGCTGCTGTCGATCATCAGGTACTCGTTGCTTCGATCCCGGATCAGGTTCTGGAATACCCGCTCCCAGATGCCCTTGGCGGCCCAACGGGTAAAGCGCTTATGCACGCTTTTGCAGGCCCCATAGCACGGTGGAAGGTCACTCCAGCGTGCTCCGGAGCGCAACACCCAGAGCACCCCATTGACGAAAGTCCGGTTGTCGGCGGCGGTTCGGCCAGGGTCACCGGCCTTGCCAGGAAGCAGATCTTCGATCCTCTCCCACTGGGTCTGCGTCAACTCGTAGCGGCTGGGCCGCGGCTGCTTGCTCTTCGACATCCCCCAAAGATAACTGTTGAATGTCGATACAGCCTAGCGCCAGGCGATGGTCCGCCATTGGCTAACCAGTCGGCGGCGCGCCCTCTGCCGCGGGTGTCGTGTCGTCGTCGTGGGGTTCGGCAAGGGAAAAGAAACCAGCCTCAGCGTGTCGCTGTGATCGGCCTACGCGGCGCTGCCTCGACCGAATCGGGGCCAGATTGAGTTTTGATGACATCGCTGACCGGCAAGCTACGCCCCCCGGTGCGGGCGTTCTTCGTTGTGGCGTTTGGCTATCCGAGCACGTCGCCCACATGAGAGTTCGGCTAGGCGCCATGTGTTGCGACCATGAGCGATTGATTCAGGCTCTCGCTCGATGTCGAAATGGCCGATTCTCGGCGGCCTGCTAGATAAGGCACCTGTTTCAGGGGCATCATGGAGCTTGTTTGTTTTCGCGCAGCTTTCTCATGCCCCTCCAATCGCGCTTCGCCCCCGTGCTGTTCGCAATGGGCATGCTGCTGATCAGCATGGTGTCCTACCAGTGCGGCGCGGCGCTGGCCGAGCGGCTGTTTTCCCGCTGGTCGGCGCGCAGGGCGCCACCGCCTACCGGCTGGGCCTCGGCGCGCTGCTGCTGCTGCTGTTGCGCCGGCCCTGGCGGCGGTTCCGGCGCGGCATCGACTGGCGCGCGCTGTGGGGCTACGGCCTGGCGATGGGCGCGATGAACCTGTCCTTCTACATGGCGCTGCGCACGATCCCGCTGGGCATCGCGGTGGCGCTGGAGTTCACCGGGCCGCTGACGCTGGCGCTGGCCGGTTCGCGCCGGCCGCTGGACTTCGTGTGGATCGCGCTGGTGGCGGCGGGGCTGCTCCTGCTGCTGCCGCTGCGCGGCCAGGCGCACGCGCTCGATCCGCCCGGCGTGCTGTACGCGCTGGGCGCGGGCGTGGGCTGGGCGCTGTACATCGTGCTGGGCCAGAAGGCCGGCGCGGCGCACGGCGGCGACGCGGTCACCTGGGGCACCTCGGTGGCTGCGCTGCTGGCGCTGCCGGTGGGGCTGGCGCATGCGGGCGGCGCCCTGTTCTCGCTGCCGCTGCTGCCGGCCGCGCTGGGGGTGGCGGTGCTCAGCTCCGCGCTGCCCTATTCGCTGGAGATGATCGCCTTGACCCGCCTGCCGGCACGCAGCTTCAGCGTGCTGCTGAGCCTGGAGCCGGCGATCGCCGCGCTGGCCGGCGTGCTGCTGCTCAGCGAGCGGCTGGGCGCGCTGCAATGGCTGGCGATCGGCGCGGTCATCGTGGCGGCCACCGGCACCGCGCTCAGCGTGCGCCGGCCGGTGGCGGAGCCGCTGGCATAGGCCCCGGGCTGGGCGTGGCGGTCGTCGTGGCCGGAGGCCGTTCGACTCCGCGTTCACGTGAATCCATGGGGGCGACCCTCGCCGCGACGGACCCGTCGATGCCGGATGGATCGGCCTTCCGCCGGAATCAGCGCCGGCGCGAACCGCGCAGGCTGTCCACGGAAAAGCTGGCGATCTCGCCGCCGCCTTGGCCGCGGCGCGCCTGGCCCGGTGGCGGGCCCCAGGCGTGCGCGGTGACCACCTCCCAGGTGGCGGGGATGCGCCCGTCCACGCGCAGCTCCTCGTAGGCGGCGAGCACGCGCCGGTAGTGCGCCTTGCCGGTGAGGCCGCGCCCCCGTGCCGCGTCGGCATGGGTGGCGCCCAGGCCCTTCAGGTCCTTCAGCAGCTCCGCCGGCTCGCTGTAGGTGAGCGTGTAGCGGTCCACGTCCAGCACCGGATCGCGCAGGCCGGCGGCGATCATCGCGTCGCCCACGTCGTGCATGTCGAGAAAGCGGCCCACGTGCGAGCGCGCGTCGACGGCCGCCCAGGCCGCGCGCAGTTCGCGCAGGGTGTCGGGGCCGAAGGTGGAGAAGGCGAGCAGCCCGCCGGGACGCAGCACGCGCACGCATTCGCCGAACAGCGCGGCGAGGTCGTCGATCCACTGGAAGCACAGGTTGGAGTGCAGCACGTCCACGCTGTGGTCGGGCAGCGGCAGCGCCAGCGCGTCGGCGCACACGCGCTGGAACGGCTTCAGCCAGCCGGCGTGGCGCCTGGCCTCGCGCAGCATCGGCAGGGCGAGGTCGAGCGCGAGCACCTGCGCCTGCGGCCAGCGCTTCTTCAGCAGCGCGCTGCCGCGGCCGGTGCCGGCGCCGACGTCGAGCACCAGCCGGGGCTGTTCCAGATAGAAGTCCAGACGTCCGAGCAGGCCCTCCTGCACCGCGCGCTGCAGCGCGTCGTGGCGTTCGTAGCCGGCCGCGGCGCGGGCGAAGTGGCGGCGCACCAGGGTGCGGTCGAGGTGGAACTCGTTCATGCGGGAACCTGCTCCAGCAGCGGCGCCAGCGCCTCGGCCAGCGCGCCGGCGTGGCCGAGGAACGGCGCGTGACCGGCGTGGGCGATCTCGGCGAAGCGGCCGCCGCTGGCCTGCGCGGACCAGCGCATCGCGGCCGGATGCACCAGCCGGTCGCGGCGGCCGGCCAGCCAGGCGCTGGGCTGCGCCAGGCCCGCCAGCGCGGGGCGCAGGTCGGTGTCTTCGAGCAGGCGGAGGCCTTCCTGCAGCACGCGCAGCTCCGGCTCGCCGTGCGCGAACACCTCGCCGCGCAGGCGGCGCAGCTCGGCGCGCGGGTCCTGGCTGCCCATCGCCTCCAGCGCGAGGAAGCGCTCGATGGTGGCGTGGTAGTCGGTCTCCAGGTCCTGCGCGAGCCGGCGCACCAGCGCGGGATCGTTGCCGTGCGGCCAGTCCGCGTCGCGCACGAACTTCGGCGTGGCGCACAGCATCGCCAGCGCCTGCACGCGCGCGGGCTGCTCCAGCGCGGCGGCCAGCGCGACCAGGCCGCCCAGCGACCAGCCCAGCCAGGCCGCCGGCGGCGTGGCCGCGGCGATCGCGCGCGCGCAGGCGGACGGCTCCAGCGGCAGGCCGCAGTGGCGCGAGCGGCCGTGGCCGGGCAGGTCCACCACGTACAGCGCGCAGCGCTCGGCCAGCGCCTCCACCAGCGGCGCGAACACGCCGCCGTGCATCGCCCAGCCGTGGATCAGCACCAGCGGCACGGGACCGCGGCCGGCTCGCTCGATGTAGAGACTCATGCGCGCGTCTCCTTGCCGGGTCGGGACGAGAGCCGGGCGGCGAGGCCGGGACTCGCGCCAAGGCTGCGGCTTACGGCCTCCTCTCCCCGCCGGGGAGAGGAGCGAGGTGAGGGGGCGGGGCTTGCGGAAGCGCCTGGCGGGATGGGTTCCGTGGCTGGCGTGTCGCCAGGCTGGCCCCTCACCCCGGCCCTCTCCCCGTCGGGGAGAGGGCGCGGACGCGGCGGTGCGGGGCGCAGGTCGGGACCCAGTGCGCCGCGCGCGTCGAACACGAAGCAGGCGCCCTGCCAGTGCGCGCCGCCGGTCTCCTCGAAGTACCCGAGGATGCCGCCCTCCAGCTGGAACACGCGCTCGATGCCGAGCTCGCGCATGTGCAGCGCGGCCTTCTCGCAGCGGATGCCGCCGGTGCAGTAGGGCACCACGGTCTTGCCGGCGTAGCGCGCGCGGTCGGCGGCCAGCGCGTCCGGCAGCTCGGTGAAGCGGGCCAGCCGGTAGTCGACCGCCTGCGGGAACCTGCCGACGTCGGTCTCGTAGCCGTTGCGGGTGTCGAGCAGCACGAGCTCGCGGCCGTCGTCGTCGCGGCCGCGGTCCAGCCAGCGCTTCAGCGTGGCCGGGTCCACCGCCGCGGCGCGGCCCGCCTCCGGGCGGAGCGCCGGCCGGCGCAGGGTGATGATCTCCCGCTTCAGCCGCACGCGCAGGCGGCCGAACGGCACCGCGTCCGACCACGAGGCCTTCGCCTCCAGGCCGGCGAAGCGCGGGTCTTCGCGCAGCCAGTCCATGAAGGACTCGGCCGCCTCGGGCGCGCCGGCCAGGAACAGGTTGATGCCCTCCGGCGCGAGCAGCACGGTGCCCTTGAGCGCCAGCGCCTCGGCGCGTGCGCGGAGGCGTTCGCGCAGCGCGGGCAGCCCGTCCAGGCTGACGAAGCGGTAGGCGGCGAGGTTGAGGATGGGCATGGCGGGGAAACGGGCGGAACGGCGCACGATTATAGGTGGTGTGTCCGTAGGCGCCGGCGCGCGGCAGGATCGATCCGACGCATGCGGCCGGCCGGCGACGACGCGCCGCGGCTGCCTGCGCGCACGCGCCGGCGCGGCGCGCGTCGATCGACGGCGGCCGGCGCGATGGGCCACGCTGGCCACGCCCCGATCCGGGGCAGGCCATCCAGGGAGCGGAACATGAAGACAGGCATGGGCACCGCCATTGCCGGGCTGCTGTGGCTCGCGGCGTCGGCGGCCTTCGCGCAGCCGGCCGGATCGCAGGCCCGGCCGGCCGCGCACTACACCGACCTGGCCGCCACGCTGCAGGACGACGCCGACATCGACGCCTGGTACGGCATCGCCGACGCGCTGCGGCGCGACTTCGACGCGATCTGCGGCGACACCTTCTGCGAGGGCGACTACAGCGACATCGAGCCGCTGCGTTTCGTCTGCTCGGCGGACCCGGCGACGGGCGAGGTGGGCCAGTGCGTGTGGAGCTTCGCGGCCAGCGACGAACGGATCGATGCGCGGCGTGGCCGCATCCGCGCGGCGATCCCGGGCTGGCGCTGCGTCGGCCCGCTGGCGCCGCACACCACGGTGCGCGAGCTGCTGGCCGCGCTGGCGGTGCCGCACCCGCTGCACGCGCCGCTGCCGCGCAGCGGCGCCACGCTGTACGACGGCCTCAGCGATTGCCTGTAGCGGCATCGCCGGGCTCCGTGACGCGGCCGCGCAGGCCCTCCGCCAGCGCGTCGAGCAGGCGGTCCACGTGCGCCTCCTCGTGCGCGGCGGACAGCGTGACGCGCAGGCGCGCTTTGCCCGCCGGCACGGTGGGCGGGCGGATCGCGGCGACCAGCAGGCCGCGCGCCTCGAGCGCCTGCGCCGCCTGCAGCGCCGCCTCGGCGCTGCCGAGCAGCAGCGGCTGGATCGCGGTGGGCGAGGGCAGCAGCGGCAGGCCGAGCTGCGCGGCGCCGGCGCGGAAGCGGGCGACCAGCGCGGCGAGCTTCCCGCGCCGCCACGCCTCGCGCCGCGCCAGTTCCACCGCGGCCAGCGCGGCGGCGGCCAGCGCGGGCGGCATCGCGGTGGTGTAGACGTAGGTGCGCGCGAACTGCATCAACCCCTCGACCAGCGCGGCGGAGCCGGCGACGAACGCGCCGGCGCAGCCCAGCGCCTTGCCCAGCGTGGCCATCAGCAGCGGCGCCTCGTCCTGCGCGAGGCCGGCGGCCTCCACGCTGCCGGCGCCGCGCGCGCCCAGCACGCCCAGGCCGTGCGCGTCGTCCACCATCAGCGTGGCGCCCTCGCGCGCGCAGAGCGCGGCCAGCTCGCGCAGCGGCGCCACGTCGCCGTCCATGCTGAACACGCCGTCGGTGGCGAGCAGCGCGGCGGCCGCGGCGTCGCCGCGCAGCTGCCGCGCGGCGGCGGCCACGTCGGCGTGCGGGTAGCGCCGCAGCGTGGCGCCGGCCAGCCGCGCGCCGTCGAGCAGGCAGGCGTGGTTGAGCCGGTCCTGCACGCACAGCGCCGGTCCCGGGCGCGCGCCGGGATCGCCCGCTTCCAGCAGCGCCTGCAGCGCGCCGAGGTTGGCCATGTAGCCGGTGGAGAACAGCAGGGCGCGCTCGCGGCCGGTCCACTCGGCCAGCGCTTCCTCCAGCCGCGCGTGCTCGCGGCGGTGGCCGCAGACCAGGTGCGCGGCGGTGCTGCCCACGCCGGCGTCGCCGGCGGCGCGGCGCAGCGCTCCCACCAGCGCGGGATGCTGGGCCAGGCCCAGGTAGTCGTTGCCGCAGAAGGCGAGCAGGCGGCGGTCGTCGACCTGCAGCCAGGGGCCGTCGGCGCGCTCGACCGCGCGCAGCCGGCGCAGCAGCGCGGCCTGCGCGCGCGCCTGCGTGCGCGCGGCCAGCCGCCGCAGCAGGTCGGGGCGCGGGCCGGGCGCGGGGTGCATCGGGGGCCCGCTCATGCGAGGATCGGCCCGTGGCGCGTCGAGGGGGCGCGTCCGCCGTAGTCGCGAAAGGTGCAGGGCCTATGTCTTTTTCGTTCCGCGGGGGTGGGGCGGCAGTCGGCGTGCGTGTGGCCGCCGGCGCCGGGCACGTGCTGCGCTGGCTGTTCTGGGTGCCGCTGCAGCTGGCGCTGCTGTGGGCCTTGTACGTGGCGGTGCGCTACCACCACGCCGAGCATCGCCTGTACGTGTGGCTGCACGGCGAGCCGGACGCGCCGGCGTGGAGCGCGCAGGCCGGCCGCGGGCTCGACCTGGCCTCCTACCGCATGGACATCGCCGGCCGCCGCATCGACGGCGTGGAGAACCTTTCCGGCCTGGCCTGGGACGCGCAGCGCGGCCAGCTCGTCGCGGTGCTCAACCGCCCGGCCACGCTGCTGCTGCTGGACCGCGAGGGCGCGGTGCAGGCGCGCTACCGGCTGCGCGGCTTCGCCGACACCGAGGCGGTGGCCGCGCTCGGCGGCGGCTGGTACGTGGTGAGCGAGGAGGGCCGCGCGCAGCTGGCGCTGTTCCGCCTGCCCGCCGAGGGCAACGAGGTCGCGCACGCGCAGGCGGTGGTGCTCAACCTGGACCTCGCCGACGGGCGCGACGGCAACGCCGGCTTCGAGGGACTGGGCTACGACGCCGCGGGCGACGTGCTGTACGTGGCGAAGGAGCATTCGCCCACCCGCCTGTACGAGGTGCGCGGCCTGGCCGCGCTGCGCGACCACGGCGCGCTGCGCGGGCTGTCGATCAGCGACCGCAGCGAGCTGCTGGCGCCGATGCGCCCCAGCGACGACCTGTCCTCGGTGGAGTTCGACCCGCGCACCGGCCACCTGTTGCTGCTCAGCGACGAGGGCCAGCGGGTGATGGAGGTCACCCGCGACGGCGTGGCGGTGAGCCAGCGCCTGCTCGACGGCAGCCGCGCCGGCGAGCCGCCGCTGGCGCAGGCCGAGGGCGCGGCGATCGACGGCCACGGCACGCTGTACGTGGTCAGCGAGCCGGACCGCTTCTACCGCCTGCGCCCGGCCGGCGGCTGAGCGCCGCTCGTTCATGGACCGGCTCCCGGCGCGCGCTCAGGCCGCGCGCGTCGCGCACGGCTCGAGGATGTCGGCGTGCACGGTGCCGGATGCCTCGGCGACCTCCAGCGGGTGCAGGTCGAGCCGGCGGAACAGCGCGCGGTCATGCTCCACGTCGGGGTTGCCGGTGGTGAGCAGCTTCTCGCCGTAGAAGATCGAGTTGGCGCCGGCGAAGAAGCACAGCGCCTGCACCGCGTCGTCCATCTGCTGGCGGCCGGCGGACAGGCGCACCATCGACCTGGGCATCAGCAGGCGCGCCACCGCGATGGTGCGCACGAACTCGAACGGGTCCAGCGCCTCGGTGCCGGCGAGCGGCGTGCCTTCCACCTGCACCAGCTGGTTGATCGGCACCGACTCGGGATGCTCGGGCAGGTTGGCCAGCGCCTGCAGCAGGCCGGCGCGCTGCGCGCGCGTCTCGCCCATGCCGACGATGCCGCCGCAGCAGGTCTTCAGGCCCGCCTCGCGCACGTGCCCGAGCGTGTCCAGGCGGTCCTGGTACTGGCGGGTGTGGATGATCTGCCCGTAGAACTCCGGCGCGGTGTCGAGGTTGTGGTTGTAGTAGTCCAGGCCCGCCTGCTTCAGCGTGGCGGCCTGCGCGCCGCTCAGCATGCCCAGCGTGGCGCAGGTCTCCAGGCCCAGCGCCTTCACCGCGGCGACGATCTCGGCCACCTTTGCCACGTCGCGGTCCTTCGGGCTGCGCCAGGCGGCGCCCATGCAGAAGCGCGAGGCGCCGGCGTCCCTGGCCGCCTGCGCGCGCGCCACCACCGCCTCCACGCTCATCAGCTTCTGCGCCTGCACGCCGGTGGCGTAGCGCGCCGCCTGCGGGCAGTAGGCGCAGTCCTCCGGGCAGCCGCCGGTCTTGATCGAGAGCAGGGTGGACACCTGCACCGCGTTGGGGTCGTGGTGCGCGCGGTGCACCGTGTGCGCGCGGTGCAGCAGCTCGTTGAACGGCAGCGCGAACAGCGCGGCCACTTCCTCGCGGCTCCAGTCGTGGCGGATGGCGTGCGGCATGGGAGAGGTCCGGGCGGAAAGGCGCGACAGTGTCGCAGCACGCGCGCGCATGTCAACTCTGTACGCAAGCGTCCGGTTGACGGAGGCGGCGCGCTACCATCGACGCCATGAACGAGGCGACGGCGCGGACGGGGATGCGGAAGGGCGGCGGCTGGCTCGCCGTCGCCTGCAGCCTGGTCGTGCCCGGCCTGGGCCAGTGGCGGCAGGGCCGCCATGCGCCGGCCGTGGCGATGTTCGCGGCGGCGCTGCTGCTGTGGATCGTCTGGCTGGGCTGGGCGGTGCACCTGTGGTCGGCGCTGGACGCCGACCTGCACGCGCATCCCGGCTGACGGCGCGGCGATGCGCAGGGAAGCGCCGTTCCGGTTCCTGCACGCGCTGCACGGCTGGCTGCTGCCGTGGCGCTGTCTGCTGTGCGGCGCGCCCGGCGCGGACGGGCTGGACCTGTGCGCGGCCTGCGCCGCCGAGCTGCCGCGCAACCGCAGCTGCTGCGCGCGCTGCGCCCTGCCGCTGCCGGCGCCCGCCGCGCTGTGCGGCCGCTGCCAGCGCCGCGCGCCGCCGTGGGACGCGGCCTGGGTGCCGTTCCGCTACGCCTGGCCGCTGGACCGGCTGGAGACGCGCTTCAAGTTCGGCCGCGACCTCGCCGCCGGCCGCACGCTGGCGCGGTTGTGGCAGCGCGAGGCGCCGCCCGCGCCGCTGCCGCAGCTGATCGTGCCGGTGCCGCTGCATCCGCGCCGCCTGCGCACGCGCGGGCACAACCAGGCGCTGGAGCTGGCGCGTCCGCTCGCCGCGGCGCTGGGCGTGCCCCTGCACCGCGACGCGCTGCGCCGCGTGCGCGCCACCGAGGCGCAGACCGAGCTCGCCGCCGCCGCGCGCCGGCGCAACGTGCGCGGCGCGTTCGCGCTGCGCGAGGGCGTGACCTTGCCCGCGCACGTCGCGCTGCTCGACGACGTGCTGACCACCGGCGCCACCCTGGCCGAGTGCGCGCGCGTGCTGCGCCGCGCGGGCGTGCGGCGCGTCGACGCCTGGGTGCTGGCGCGCGCGCCGGTGCCCGGGGCGCGCTGAGCGCGCGGCCGGGGGCGCCGTGCCGTACCTTGACCCGGATCAACACCCGGGCCCGCGCGCCCGCCTTCAATGGCCGTGCCGGTCCGGCTCGCGGAACGGCGAGGCCCAGATGATCCGGAGGTGCCCCATGAAGATCCTGTTGCCGGTGGACGGAAGCGCCAACAGCACGCGCGCGGTGCGCTACCTGGCGCGGCACTGGCCCGCGGGCGGCGCCGCGGTCACCCTGCTCAACGTGGACGCGCCGCTGCGCGGCAGCATCGCCGGCCGCCTCGACGCGGCCAGCGTGGCGCGCTTCCACGAGGACAACTGGAACGCGGCGCTGAAGCCCGCGCGCCGCGCGCTGGCGAAGGCGGGCCACGTGCACGACGAGGCCACGCGCATCGGCGATCCCGGCACGGAGATCATCGAGCTGGCGCGCCGCGGCCGCCACGACCTCATCGTGATGGGCTCGCACGGGCGCAGCGTCCTCAAGAGCCTGTTCCTCGGCTCGGTGGTGGTGCGCGTGCTGTCGGGGTCGAAGGTGCCCGTGCTGGTGGTGCCCTGAGGGCCTGCTTTCCGTGCCTCGCCGGGAGCCATCCGTGCACGCGCCTCTCCGATGGTGCGGCATGGTGGAGAGTAGGCGAGGGTCTGGGCCATCGCGGCCGGAGGCCGCTCCCACAAGGTTGACGAGGCCCCGTGGGAGCGGCCTCCGGCCGCGATCGACCTGAGGCGGGACCGCCAGCGGCCCAGCGCCGCCCGTCGCGCTCATCCTCGGCGGCCTTCCCGGAAGACTCCGAGCAGGCGCCGAAGCCTCAGCGCGGCCCGAAGTTCAGGTAGACCGGGTTGCCGACCAGCAGCGGCTTGCCGCCGGCGCCGCGCACGTCCGCGCGCAGCCAGTGCCGCTGGCCGTCGCTGGTCCAGGCGAAGCGCAGGCGCTGGTCGTCGCCGGCGATGGGCGCGTCGGCCATCGGCGCGAACGGCCGCCCGTCCAGCAGCACGACCAGGCGCGCGCCGGCGACGTGCGCGACGTGCGCCTCGAACTGCACGCGCTGGCCCGTGGCGGCGGCGAGGGCGTCGCCCATCGCGGCGCGGCGCTCGCCGCACTGCGCGGCGAGCTCCAGCAGGCGGTCGCGGCTGCCTTCCACGTCGATGAACACGTGGCCGGCGCGCAGGCCCTCCAGGATCGCCGGCTGCGACAGCTCGCGCGCCCGCACCACGGTGGCCGGCGTGCCCACGTTGCTGCCGCCGAGGCTGGCGAAGGGCTGCTTGGCGTCGTGGTTGTCGCTGCCGCCCACGGCGGTGAGCCGGTAGCCGCGGTCGAGCAGGTCCTGCCAGAACGGGATGCCGGAGAACGGCGTCTGCGCGTCCACGCCGTTGACCGCCTCGATGCCCTGCACCAGCGCCATGTCCGCCGGCGGGTCGGCGGTCCAGCCGCAGCCCATGCAGATCTCGCCGCTGGGGCGCACCGGGTGGTTGATCGAGACGAACACGTGCGGCGAGGCCACCCTGCGCAGCAGGGCGTTCCAGTCCGGCACCGCGGCGCTGCCGACGCGGAAGTCCACCGGCGCGACGGTGCCGTACAGGTTGGCGTGGCCCTGGTTGGTGGTCAGCTCGCGGCCCGGCATCAGCAGCAGGCGGTCGAAGTAGGGCTGCAATTCGCGGATGGCGCCGAGCTGCGAGATCGTGTTGTGCTCGCTGAGGCCGATGAAGTCGAGCCCGCGCCGCGCCGCCGCCGCCGCGGTGAGGAACAGCGGGCAGGGCACGCGCTGGCTGTCGCTCTGGCTGGCGCAGCCGCCGTCGCTGTGCGCGCTGTGCATGTGCAGGTCGCCGCGGTACCAGCCCGGCCCGGCGCGCAAGGGCGGGTTGAGCACGGCGGGCTCCCACGGCGGGTCGCCCGGATGGCCGAACCACAGCTTGGCGGTGTAGCCGGCCCTGGTCGCCGCGCGCACGTTGGGGATGCCCAGCAGCAGGGTCCAGCGGCCCGGGCGGATCGCGCCGGGCAGGTAGGACGGCGTGGCGTCGGTGTCGCCCACGGTGAACACGCCCTTGCTGCCGCCGCTCCAGCCGCGGAAGCCGCCCGGCTCGCGGAAGCCGCTGGGCCCGAGCAGGCCGAGGTCGATGACGGTGTGCTCGCCGCGGTCGTAGTCGAACTGGACGGTGATGCGGCTGGTGCCGGCGGGTACGTCGAAGGGGACGCTGCGGTAGGCGTGGTTGTCCTTGCCCGTGAGGGTGCCGCGCAGGACCAGGTCGGGCCGCTCGTCGGCCGCGCGGGCGGCGTGCGGCCATGGCGTTGCCGCGAGCAGCAAAACCGCAAGCCGCCATGCCTTTCCCTTCTCCCTCCGGGAGAAGGTGCCCCGGAGGGGCGGATGAGGGTTCGGGGAACCCTCGGCGCTCCGCTCCGCCCGGACCCTCACCCGCCCCGGATCAGGTCCGGGGCAGGCGCTGCCGGCATCTTCTCCCGGTGGGAGAGGGGTTTCACGATGGAAGGTTGTCGGCATGCGGATCATCAGAAGCGGTACATCGCCGCAAGGCGGAACGCGCGGCCCAGGATCGGCCTTGCGATGAACGTGCTGGCCCCGGCATCCGAGCTGGACAGCTCGCCCGCGCGCGGGTTGCCCTCGGTGAGGCCCAGCGAGTTGGTCAGGTTGTCGGCGTAGAAGAACAGCGACCAGGCCGGGTCCACCTCGTAGCGCGCGCTGGCGCTCAGCACCTTGTACGAGGGCAGCACCACCGAGTTGGCGGTGTCGACGTAGCGCTTGCCCTCGTACTCGCAGGCCAGCTGCAGGCGCAGCCGGCCGTCCAGCAGGTTCACGCCGGGCACGAGGCGGTAGCTCACCCTGGGCACGCGGATCAGCTGGTTGCCCACGTAGTCGAGCAGCACCGGCGCGCCGTCGACCAGCTGGGTGTAGCGCAGGTCCTGGTACTTGGGGTCCTGCCAGGTCGCGGTGAGCTGCACGTCGAACAGCTCCGACGGGAACCAGGTGCCTTCCAGCTCCAGGCCCCTGGTCTTGGTGCTGGCGTAGCCCTGCTGGTTGGTGGACACGCCGGTGTCGGCGTTGAACACGTAGTTGCTGAAGCCCACGTTGTCGTACTTGGTGTAGAACGCGGTGGCGTAGAAGTCCACCCAGCGGTTGGAGAACTTGTAGCCCACCTCGCCCAGCTTCATGGTCTGGGTGATCGGCTTGGAGGCCGGCACGCTGGAGGCGGTGAGGTAGGTGCTCAGGTTGGGCAGGCGGAAGGCCGGCGTCCAGCGCGCGAAGACGCCGGTGTGCGGGGTGAACTGGTAGTTCGCGCCCAGCGTCCAGCCCAGCTTGCTGAACGTGTTGTCGTAGCCGAAGAACTGGCCGCTGCCGGTGACGATCTGCGAGGTGGCCAGCGTGCCCAGGTTCGCCTTGGTCGGCAGCTCGGTGCTGCCGTCGACGTGCACCTGCTCCCAGCGCACGCCGCCGTCGATGCGCAGCCGCTCGTTCACCTGCCACTCGTCGGAGAGGTAGAAGGCGTGGGTGGTGGAGGTGCCGCGGCCGTTGGCCCACTCGTAGCCGTAGCGGTAGATGCCGTTGGCGTCGGTGAACGTGCCCACCGGCTGGCCGGCCGCGTTCACCGCCACCACGTCGAGCACGCGGGCGTTGTCGCCGGCGTCGGTGATCATGGTGGAGGAGTAGCGGCCGAAGCCCTGGCTGAAGTGCGCGTAGTAGTAGCCCAGGGTGACGTCGTGGGTCTGTTCGCCGAACTCGAACTTGCGCAGCAGGCGGGTGTCGCCGATCACCTCCTTCACCGGCATGGTCACGCCGCGCAGGCCCTCGACGACGGAGAGCCGGCGGCCGCTGCCGTCGTCGTACACCTGGCCGTTGTCGTGGTAGCGCAGCTGCAGCCCGGTGGCGCCGTAGGCGGCCAGGTTGGCCTGGTTCTGCGCGTAGAGCGCCGCGGCGCCCTGCACGGTGTTGGGATAGACGCCGTTGCGCTGGGTGTGGGTGTCGTCGTAGCGCAGCGACTCGGCGATCTTCCAGCCGCCGCCCAGTTCGTAGTCGCCCCTGAGGGTGAGCTGGTTGCGGCGCACCGAGGTGCCGACGGAGTTGTCGAAGTCGTACAGGCTGCCGTCGCCCTCGATCATCCGCACGTGCTCGGTCTCGGGGCCGGCCAGGGTGCCGTGGTTGCCGTCGAAGCCGGGCACGGCGTGGATCTTGCCGCTGCGGGTGATGCGCATCGGTATGCCCAGGTACAGCGCGACGTTGTCGTTCATGTACTTGTAGTCGACGCCGAGGCTGCCGCGCTCGAACCGCTTGCTCAGGTTGAGCCGCACCTGGCCGCCGTCGTTGGCGTGGAAGCCGGGGTCGCGGATGCCGTCGTCCACGCGGTGGAAGCCGCCCACGCCCAGCTTCCAGCCGTCGCCGACCGGCGTGCCGTACCAGAAGTCGAGGCGGTTCAGGTCGTAGTCGCCGGTGGTGTACTTGACCAGGCCCTCGGCGCTGTCGCCGACCTGGCGCGGGATGAAGTTGATCGCGCCGGCCGGCGCGTTGGAATAGAACACCGAGGACGGGCCGCCGCGCACCACCTCGATGCGCTCGATGGTCTCGTCGAGGCGGAACGCCTGGTCGCCGTTGAGATAGCCCAGCGCGGGGTCGTGCTGCACCGGGATGCCGTCCTCCAGCAGGTTCACCGAGCCGAAGCCGTCCACCGGGATGCCGCGCGCGCGGATGTTGCCGCTGGCCTCGCCGCCGGAGGCCTCCACCCAGAAGCCCGGCACCGACTTCATCGCCTCGGTGACCGAGGTGGGCGCCTGCATGCGCAGGCGGTCCTCGTCGATGGTGGTGATCGAGTAGCTGGTCTCGGCCTTGGTGCGCTCGCCGGTGCCCGAGCGCGCGGTGACCACGATGGGGTCGAGGTTCTTGCTGCCGTCAGCCCCCGTCTGCGGGATCGGCGGCAGGGCCGTCGCGCCCGCGGCGGGGGCCGGGGGCTTTCCCGGCTGCAGCGTCACCGTGGTCGGGGTGAGCATGCGGTAGTCCAGCCCGGTGCCCTGCAGCAGCGCCTGGAGCTGGGCCTGCGGCGGCAGCCCCGCCGGCGCGGCGTGGCTCAGCCGCGCGTCGGCCAGGCGCGCGTCGTAGACCACCTGCAGGCCGGTCTGGCGCGAGAAGCGGTCCAGCGCCGCCGCCAGCGGCATCGACGGGATGGCCTGGCCGGCGGCGGCGGACGCCTGCGCCAGCGCGACGGCGGGCGCGGCGCCGCCGAGCAGCAGGGCGAGATGGAGGGCGAGCACTTTGCGCATGGAACGATACCTGCGATGGAAGGTCGGCGGGGCGGCGCACGGGCGCCGCGCATGCCTACCCAAGAGCGCCACGGGGGCGGATCGGGTACCGTCAATCCGATGAATTTTTTCTTACGGCGGCGGCCACGCGCACGCGGCCGTCCGCGCGCGTCACGTGCACGCCGGGCAGGCTGGCCAGGTAGGCGGTGAAGGCCGCCGCGTCGCCGGCGTGGAAGCGGCCGCTGATGCGCATGGCGGCCACCGCCGGGTCGTCGATCTCGATCGGCTGCGTGGTGTAGGCGTTGAAGCGCCGCGCCACCGCGGCCACGGTGCTGCGCTGGAACTGGATCTCGCGCGGCAGCCAGGCGGTGGCGCGGGCCAGGTCGGCGTGCGCGTCCAGCGCGGCGAGCGCGCCGCGCGCGTCCACGCGCGCCTGCTCGCCGCCGCGCAGGCGCGCGAGCACGGCCGCGCCGGCATCGCCGCCGGCCAGCCGGTGCCAGGCGGCGCTCCAGCGCGAGGGCGGCGCCAGCACGTCGACCCGCCCGCTGAGCACGGCGACGCTGCCGCCGCCGGCCTCGCGGCGGACGGCGAACACGGTGCCGACGTCGCGCAGCAGGTTGGCGCCCAGCCGCACCTGCAGCGGGCGCGCGTCGCGGCCGACGTCGAACACGGCGGCGCCGCGCAGCAGCTCGATGCGCCGCGCCCGCGCGTCGAAGCGCACCGCGATCGCGCTGCCGCGGTCCAGCTGCACCGCGCTGCCGTCGGGCAGCTCCAGCGCGCGGCCGGCGTCCGCGGCGGCGGCGTAGATCTCGGCGGGCGGTTCGCCCGCGGGCGGGCGCGACAGCAGCAGGGCGAACAGCGCGAGCATGGCCGCGCCGGCGAGGCCGGCGGCCACGCGCCGCACATTGCGCCGGCGCGGGCGCGCGGCCGGCACCGGCGCGGCCGTGCGGCGCAGCGGCACCACCGCGCTTTCGCGCGCGGCCAGCGCGCACAGCGCCGCGGCGTCTGGCTGCTGCGCCAGCGCGCCCTTCAGCTCGCCGTGCAGTCGCGCGATCGCCAGGTACTCGGCCACGTGCTCCGGCGAGCGTCGCAGCCAGGCGAGGAAGCGGGCGTGGCCCGCCGCGTCCAGCCCGTCGCGCTGCTCGAGATGCCAGGCGGCGGCCTGCTCGGCGATGCGGCGCTGTGCGTCGGCGGCGCGGCGGTGGCGGTGCGGGTCAGACATAGTGGCGCATTCCCTGCCGGCACGCGGCCAGTCCCTTGACGATGTACTTCTTCACCATGTGCGCCGAGACGCCGAGCCGTTCGCCGATCTCGCGGTAGCCCAGCTCGTCGCGGTAGTGCAGCACCAGCGCCGCGCGGCACTTGGGCGCGAGCCGGGCGATGATCTCGCCGAGCCGGCGGCGGCGGCGCTCGCGGTCGATCCCGCTGGCGGCCTCGCAGGGCACCGCCATGCGTTCGAGCAGCTCCTCCAGCCCGTCGCCGCAGGTGGCGACCAGCCGGCGGTCGGCGGCGCGCTGCCTGAGCAGGTTGGCGGCCACCGTGTAGAGGTAGGCCTCCGGGTTGCGGATCGCCGCGTGGTCGGCGGCCAGCAGGCGCGCGTAGACCTCCTGCACCAGGTCCTGCGCGTCCCAGGCGTGCGCGGTGCGCTTGAGGAAATAGCGGCTGAGCGGCGCCTGCTGTTCGGCGAACAGGCGCGACAGGCCCTGTGGCGAATCGGGCTTCACGGGCGGTCTTGGATGGCGGCGGGGAACGCGCCCGCGAGCGCGGCTCGCAGGCGTCGCCCGACGCTAGCCGGCTTTCATGACGCCGCCGTGAAACCCGGCGCGCGCCTCACTTCACCGCCAGCGCCAGCACGATGCCGGCCCACACGGTGAGGCCCCACCAGTTGTTGTGGCGGAACGCGGCCAGGCAGGCCTCGTGCGCGCGGCCGCGGATCAGCTTGAGCTGCCAGCCGAACAGCGCGGCGGCGGCCAGCAGCGCCAGCCAGTACGGCAAGCCCAGCTGCGCGCGCTGGCCGACGAACACCATCGCCAGCAGCAGCGTGCCCATCAGCACGGCGAGGATCGGCAGGTCGGCGTCGCCGAACAGGATCGCGGTGGACTTCGCGCCGGCCTTGAGGTCGTCGTCGCGGTCGACCATCGCGTACTCGGTGTCGTACACCACCGACCACAGGATGTTGGCGATGAACAGCAGCCAGCCCAGCGGCGGCACCGTGCCCTGCACCGCGGCGAAGGCCATCGGGATCGACCAGCCGAACGCCGCCCCCAGCACCACCTGCGGCAGGTAGGTCCAGCGCTTGGTGAACGGGTAGATCGCGGCCAGCGCGGCGCCGGCGAAGGACAGCTCGATGGTGAGCCGGTTGGTGAGCAGCACGAGCAGGAAGGAGAACGCGAGCAGCGCGCCGAACACGGCCAGCGCCTCGCGCGGCGTCACCCGCCCGGCGGCGATCGGCCGGCCGGCGGTGCGCGCCACTTGCGGGTCGAGCTTGCGGTCGGCGTAGTCGTTGATCGCGCAGCCGGCGGCGCGCATGGCGAACACGCCCAGGGTGAAGACCAGCAGCGGCTTCCACGGCGGGAAATCGCCCGCCGCCAGCCACAGCGCCCACCAGGTCGGCCACAGCAGCAGCAGCGCGCCGATCGGGCGGTCCATGCGGGTGAGCACCAGGTAGTCGCGCGCCTTCTCGCGGGCCGGCGGCGGCAACTTCTGCAGCAGCCAGTCCAGCACGCGCGCCGCGCGGGTGGAGCTGTCGGCCGGGCGCGCGACCGCGGCGACGGGCGCTTTCGCGCGTCGCGTCGGTGCCGGAGCAGCGGGCTTGCGCCGCTGGCGCTTGCGCGGTGGGGGGGCCATTAGCGCAGTTTAGCGTGTGGCGGCCGCAGCGAAGGCATGCCGCGACACGGGAAACACGCCGTGCGGCGCGCGGCGGCGACAGGGCATCGCCGCGGCTTTCAGCGATCCAGCGGACTCGTCACGCCGTGCCCGCCGCGATTCAGTACGTGGGTGTAGATCTGCGTGGTCCTCACGTCCTTGTGGCCCAGCAATTCCTGCACGGTGCGGATGTCGCTGCCCGATTCCAGCAGATGCGTGGCGAACGAATGCCGCAGCGTATGCGCGCTCACCGGCTTCACGATGCCGACCTCCCGGCAGGCCTTCTTCAAGGCGCGCGCCAGCATGCCGTCGTCGAAATGATGCCGGCGCTCCTGGCCGTCGCGCGGATCGTGCGAGCGGTGCGCGGCCGGGAACACGTATTGCCAGCCGAATTCGCGTGGCGCCAAGGGATACTTGCGCGCCAGCGCCTGCGGCAGCCATACCGCACCGAAGCCCGCGCGTAGGTCGGCCTCGTGCAACTGGCGAGCTCGCTCCATCTCGCGCCGCAAGGGTTCGGCCAGCGCGCGCGGCAGCATGGTGTGCCGATCCTTGCCGCCCTTGCCGTCGCGCACGATGATTTCGCAGCGTGCAAAATCCACGTCCTTCACGCGCAGGCGCAGCGCTTCCATCAACCGCAAACCCGAGCCGTACAGCAGGCTGGCCAACAGCCAGGGACGACCGTCCATGCGCGCCAGCAGCTGCATCGCCTCGTCGCGGGAAAGCACGGTCGGCACCCGGGCTGGGCGCTTGGCACGGGTCACACCGTCCAGCCACGGCCGCTCGACGCCGAGTACATCACGGTACAGGAACAGCAGCGCGGAAAGCGCCTGGTTCTGCGTGCTTGCCGCCACTCGGCCCTGCACGGCCAGTTGCGAAAGGAAGCCCTCGACCTCGGATGCGCCCATGTCGCGTGGATGCCGTTTACCGTTGGCCAGGATGAAGCGGCGGATCCAGCCCACGTAAACCTGTTCGGTGCGTAGGCTGTAGTGCTTCAACCGAAGCACTCTGCGGACCTCGTCCAGCAGCCGCGGCGCCTTGCCCTGGGCGGAGCGCATATCCGCGTTTTCGGGGCGATAAAGCATAACGACCTCGTTCCGTGAGATATGCAAACCATCATGCGCGCAGCCCGGGTGAGGAGCACATCTGGCAAGGCCTTGTTCGTGTGTAGGATTTCCCCGCTTGACGCCGTACGAGCGTGGACGGAGCATGGACGCATATGCCCCGAGTTGGGGTCTACTAAGCGTTAGCCGTAACAGTATTGGGAGGGGCGGAATGAAAATTCGATTGACAGTGTTGCTTATCGCGATGGCTTTGGCCGGATGCGGTCACAGCTCGCCACAAGCACCAACGAGCACTGTCGCAGCCAGCTCCGTAACGAGTGGTGCAACCGCTTCCGCTCCGTCGCCGTCCGCCGCTGTGCGTCAAATACCAGCCCAGCCTACCGCAGCGGCGGAACCAACCATGGCGAGTAGCACAAGCGATCACCTGCTCCATTGCAGCGACGTCGTGTACGGCAATCCGAATTACTCTGACAACATGGACAGACTGGCAAAGCTGGCGCGGCTACCTGATGACTACTACACGCGGTACGACGAAGACATCGTAGGTTATCTATGCAAGGGCGACACAAAAGCGATCCAGAGCGAGGTTGATGCAGGCTTTGTGAAACAGTCAGAAGTCGATGGCATCAAGGAGGCTTTAGGTTTAGACAAGCGATCCGATATTGGCATGAGCTACGGCTATTCGCGCCAGAAATTTTCGGATATGGGTTTGTGCGAGGCTTGCGCCGACAACGTAGCTCAGTATTACACCAAAAAGCCGGATTCGAAATGTGGCAAGCTTGCTAAGCGCGCGCTGGAGGGCAACCCTAGAGCCGTCGATACGCTGCAATCATTTCCTGATTACTGCACATGGCACTACTAGCTCATGCGCGTAATTGTGCGAGGCTTGAGTTACGGCTAACAACTCGGTCAACCGGACGCAAACCCGCTACGCGGGTTCGCGCCGGTTACCTCGGGCGTTAGGCGCAACCAACTTCAAAGAGCGAGGTGTAATTATGATCACAGATGAACAGCTTGAACTCGCCCGGAAATTGTGGGAGCTGGCACGAGAATCGGCGGCCCTCGCACATCAATCGTGGGCATTGCTAATCCAGTCGCAGAAATCACTTCTAAAAAGCTACCGCGATGCAGGATTCCCATTCTCGGAGGCAACCAAGCAGTTTGAGATGATCATGAAATCTCACTCTGACGCATACAAAAGCGCGCTCAGCCACATGGACAACATGAGTCATGCATACGAAGAAATCCTCAACCAGTTCAAAACTGAACGCGGCGCCTAACAATGCATTCAAGCCGACGCCGCTTCGCGGCACGGTTTAATTCAGCCGTTAGATGCCTCGGGGGAGAAATGTCGTCAGCCGAACATAACAGCGAAGACTGGCGTGAGATTCGTGCAAGAGTGGATTCCATTGCCAGTGCTGTCTTCCTCATTGCTGGTGGCGCATTGACGCTTTCCATTTCAGTGCTTCTCAGCAACAAAGGCGCGGGATTCATCAGCGTTCAAGTCGCTAGCTTTGCGGCCCTTGCCTGGTACTGCTTGTTCGCATCAATTGTTCTTTTTCTATTGCTCAAAGGGCACTTAATTTTTCAAGCATACATGCTGCAATTCCATCCGACTTTCCTCGACAATCATCTTAGGTCACTCAATGGCATAGGTTGGGGCATAGGCATAGCCGGGTTTCTCCCATTCGTTGCTGGTATGTTTCTACTGGTGCGGGCCGCAGTGCTAGCGGTCGACATCTAACTACTCGTTCAAGGCGGACGGCTTCGCCGCGGCTTAACTCAGGCGTTGGGCCAAATCTAGCCGGAGGAGTACCCCGTAACTTTCGGCTACTATCAGTTTTCTCGGGGAAAGGGGAAACCGTTATGAAAAAGGCAGGTGGGATCATCGCGCTCATCGCGGGCATCTTTGGCATATTCGCGGCAGGGGCAACGTTGTTCATTGGTGGAATCGGCGGGGCCTTCGAAGCCGACGGTGCAAGCACCGTGGTTGGTCTTGGCTGGGGAGGCGTCATTTTTTCGTTCATCGTCATCATCCTTGGCGCGATCGCAATTGGCGCAAAGGGCAAAGTACCCGGCATTCTCCTCATCATCGGTTCCATCGCGGGAGCCATCCTCGGGGGAACGCTCGTGGCCGTATTCATGGTCTTGTCTCTCATCGGCGGCATCTTGGCGGTCGTGGGCACCAAGAAAGCGCCGCCGGCGCCGCCACCGGCAACGATTTCAATCGACTAACCATACAGGGAGCGTTCTATGTCATCCAACAAAGTCTGGTGGTACGCCAAGGGCGACCAACGCCAAGGCCCATTCACCGCTGCCGAATTGAAGGCCCTTGTCGCTAGTGGGCAAGTCGCTCCAACCGACATGGTGTGGAAAGAAGGCTTGGCCAACTGGGTGCCAGCCTCATCGGTGAATGGACTATTCACGAGCAGCGGAAGCGAAGCCCCGCCGCCACTGCCATCCACGGGAAGCTCCACTCACGGCGGACCGGCTCCAAAGCGCAAGGTGCACGGGGCCCTAAAAGCTGTGTTGTGGGTTGTTGGAGTCTTTGTCGCTCTCATTATTCTTGTTGCGATCTTCGGCCCCAGTGACAACAACAGTACCGGCACTGCGCAAGTAGCATCAACCAGTCCAAACGGCCCGGAAGCTACGGCAGCTCCTGTGTCGAAGCCGGAACCGCCGCCCTTGAAAGTTGGCGATACGTTTGAAACGCCAACCTTTCAAATGCAAATCGTATCGGCACAGCTTAGGTCGTCCGTTGGCGACTCGATGTTCTACTCACAGGCAAGTAAGGGTGGCGTCTATGTGGCCATCCAGTGGATCTACAAAAACATTTCCAAAAAACCGGTAGGCGCTTTCGACTTGCCAAGCCTGCACCTCATCGCGCCAGACGGCACCAAGTACGACCCCGATTTAGGAGCATCATCCTCGTACGCCACGGAGTTAAACACGAACGCGAAGGTATTGAGCGACCTGAATCCTGGGATACAGGTGACTGACGTGGAGGTATTTGAGGTAAGTCAAGAGCAATTCGATCCTGCGTCGTGGAGGATTCTCATTGACGCTGATCAGCCTATCAAAGTGGACTTTGCGGCAACACAAGACGACGCGAGGCCCAACTAATCGGTCAACCGGACGCAAACCCGCTGCGCGGGTTCGCGCCGGTTACTTCGGGCGTTAGGTTCAAAGGGGAAATCGCATGCTTCAAGAGTACAAAACCAAGACGAACATCGGTGTGGGTCTTGGCATAATCGGAGAGATTCTTGGCAGGGTTCTTATTGACTCGACGGTTCCCGCGCAAGTGTTGCTCGGTGCCGCCATCATCCTAGTTGCCATCGTTTTGTTCATCTGGGGCTGCGCTCAATACGCAAAGGCCAAGGGTCACTCTGGGTGGTTCGGGCTATTTGGCCTCCTTAGCATCATCGGCCTGCTTGTGCTCTTCTTTCTTCCAGACAAGCACAAAGTTGCTCGTGCCTAACAGTCCATTCCAGCGGACACGCTGCGCGTGCCGCTAAATTCGGGCGTTAACCACACAAGGAAGCAGCGTATGCAGCACTTTGAAGTCGGCCGCCTTTCGTTCGTCTTCGCAATCGCCCTACCGGTTATCTACTTCATTGGCTATCAAGTGAGGCGACTTGGCGCATGGTCAAAACGTGAGGCACGCCCGAGCGATCGCATCGGGTTCTTTCTCATCATGGCGCTTGTGCTCGGATTTGTATTCGGTAGTTTCGCGCAGCCACTTTGGTTGGCTGGCGTAGGTTGCCATGCGGCAGGCCAGCCAGCTGTACCTTGTGTACTCAACTTGGGCGAGCGCGGCTAACAACTCATTCCAGTGGACGCGCCGCGCGCCGCTAAATTCGAGCGTTAGGCGCTGACCGAGGTACATCGCAATCATGATGAAATGGCGGTTTCTACCCATCGTTGGCATCGTTGTCTCCGGAGCACTTTTGGTGCTCGCTGCCTTGAACTATCCCGGAGGGAACGAGTGGAACACTGCGGAGACCGGATTTCGTATTACGAAAAACTATGTGTCCGCGCTATTCCAGCCAAATGCGATAAACGGCGCACCAAACTCCGCAAGGATATTCGCTGTTCCCGCTATGCTGGTGCTCTGCACCTCCCTTGCGTTCATGTTTTGGGCTATATCAAAACAAGGTCAGTCTCAAGTTGTACGAAAATCCATCGAAATTGGTGGTATCGGATCGATGGTCTATACACTACTCGGCGTACTCACACGCATGCATGATCTTCTCGTAGTGATTGCGGCCATTTTTTTTGGAGTTGCCGCGATCGGTATGATTTACTCACTGCACAAGGCGCAGCGATTGCGGAGCGGGCTGATTGGGTTGGTTTGCTTCGGGCTCTTGCTCGCACTCGGCGCTATGCGACATGCTAACTTTTTTCCCAATTTGGCACCAATTACCGAGTGGTCGCTTTTTGCGTTAACTGCTGTATGGGTGTTATTTGCCTACGCAGCATCAGCGCCTAACAATTCGTTCAAGCCGACGCCGCCTTGCGGCGCGGCTTAACTCAGGCGTTAGCTGCCAATACGAGGCATCACAGATGTTGAAGTACTCAGAAGTCTTTGTCCCCGGTGGGTTCCCGCGCTACACGTATAACCCTCGCGACTCACAAAATCTCGAGTCACAGCTATCCGAGGTGAAAGACAACCTCTGCAAGCTAGTGACAATTACAGGCCACACGAAGTCGGGGAAGACGGTACTAACAAGGAAGATACTCCCCTCGGACGAGGCAGTCTGGGTGGATGGAGGTGCTGTTGCAGCTGAAGACGACCTGTGGACTTCAGTTCTGGAACAGCTTGACGCTCATTCGGAACAAACCTCCGGTCACGAAGACAGTTCTGCATCCAAGATTTCCGGTAAAGCGACGGCTGGCGCCAACTTCATTATTGCCAAAGGCGAGGGAGAAATCGGCGCAGAACATGAACGTGGCCGCTCCAAATCAACAACAAGAACGCGCAAGGTCTCACATCGTGTCGCGGCTCTGAACGCAATCAAGGACGCAAAGCGCCCCATCGTCATCGATGACTTTCATTACTTGCCGAAAGAACTTCAAGGCAATATTGTTCGCGCACTAAAGCCCTTGGTATTCGACGGCATTCCGATTGTCTTAATCGCTATTCCACACCGCCGATATGACGCGGTGAGAGTAGAGAGAGATGACTGGACGTATCCTTCCAATAGGCATTCCTATCTGGAAAGAGCCAGAGCTAAATTTCATACCTGCAACAGGATTTCCACTTCTTTCAATCAAAGTTCCTGACTCCGTTTGTAGCGCCATGTCCAAAGAAGCGATTGGCAGCCCACACTTAATGCAAGAGTTCTGCCGGGGCTTAGCCAAGTACGCAGCCTCCAAGAGCATATCGATAGTTGGTCATGACATTGATCTTGCGCCAATATTTAAGGATGTCGCTAACACGATTGGTCGTGACCTGCCCCCATCAGCCGTACCAGTGATTACTGATAAAGCCCGGGGTTGGAGGGTACTGCGTTGTTGCCGGTTTGTGCGCGATGGTTGGCGGCGAACTGTGCCGGTGGGATGCGACCACAGCTGCTGTGCGGACGAACCTCGTTGTAGTCCCGTCGCCAATCGGCGATGACCTCGCGGGCCTGGGCCAGCGAGGTGAACCAGTGCTCGTTGAGGCACTCGTCGCGGAACTTGCCGTTGAAGCTCTCGATGTAGCCGTTCTGCATGGGTTTGCCCGGCTCGATCAGCCGATGCTCGATGCCGTGCCGCTGGGTCCAGGCCATGAAGGCCCGGCTGGTGAACTCCGGGCCGTTGTCGGTACGTACGACCTGCGGATAGCCACGGAAGCACGCGGCCTGATCCAGCAGGCGAACGACGTAAGCCCCGCCGATGCCGTGGTCCACCGCGATGTCCACGCTCTCGTGGGTGAAGTCGTCGGCCACCGTCAGGCACTTGATGCGGCGGCCGCTGGCCAGCGCATCGCTGACGAAGTCCATGCTCCAGACCTTGTTGGGTACGGTTGCCGGGCACAGACGCTGACGCTCACCGGCCGGCAGCCGGGCCTTGCTGCGCCGGCGCACCGCCAGCTTCGCCTCGCGGTACAGGCGGTAGATCTTCTTGTGGTTCACGTTCGGGAACTCCGGTCGAAGCAGGTCGTGCAGGCGGCGGTAGCCGAACCGACGCCGAACCTGGGCCAACTCGATGATCCGCGCCGACAGCGCCTGGGTGGCGGCGGTCGGCTCGGGCGGATGACGGAAGCTGTCGCGGGAGAGCCCCGCAAGGCGGCAGGCCCGGCGCTCGCTCACCGTGGTGAGTTCGAGCATGCGCCGGACTGCCTCGCGCTTGCATTGCGGGGCTAGCGTTTTACCCCGAAGCCGATCTTCAGCGCCTCGATGTCCAGGTGCGCCTCGGCCAGCAGGCGCTTGAGCCGGCCGTTCTCCGACTCCAGTTCCTTCAGGCGCTTGGCGTCTTCGGCCTCCATGCCGCCGTATTTGGCTCGCCAGGCGTAGAAGCTGGCGGGGCTGAAGCCGTTCTGCCGGGCCAGTTCCGACACCGCCATCCCGGCATCGGACTGCTTGATGAACCCGATGATCTGCTCGGTGGTGAAGCGACTCTTCTTCATGTCCGTCCTCGTGGTTGACGGACTTTACAGCTTCACTTGGTACGGCTCAGTGGGGGCAGGTCACCTTCGCCAACTGCTCGAAATCACTGACCGCATTCAGGCTGCCGCTGTCGCCCACGAGCGTGAGCGTTCCATCCGCATTGAGGACCGCGGCGGCTTTCGCACCTATCGGCAGCAGCGGCACTATTCTCCCGTAAGCCAGTCCTCCCAGGCCAAGTACGCCCCCGCTCACCCCGACCCAGCCGGTACTGTGTCCCTGCTTGATCTGCTTCGCGCCTGCGTACAGCGAACTTCCCGACGCCCACGCCTCAAGACCAGCGCAGAGCGCGCCATCGCTCGCACCACACAGCACCAGACCCGCCTGAAGGGCCGCGCCGGCGTTGGTCGCCGTCGTCAGCGCGTTCTGCTCCGAAAGCACCTGATGGAACTGTCCTTCGTTAGGATAGGGGTAAGGCACGCCCACATGGCTCTGGGCGATCTGGTATTGATAGGCCGCCTGCCCGCCTGGCGTGTTCAACGTATCCGCATAGAGCGCGTCGTTGAAGTAGTCATCACCCAGCGCATAGAAATAATGTTGTCCACTGGGTAAGGTCTGGCCGCCGTACTGCGCGGTCAACCCATTGATGTAGCTCTCGGCTGCAGCGTCCATAAGGCCATCGTTATGACCGTTGACGTCACGGTTGGCCTGGGCAAGCAGACGGGAATCTGCATCTTTGATCTGGTCGGGAGTCGGATTGTCGCCGTAGAGCTTTTTGGCGAAATCTTCCGCATGGCCGTCGATGATCTTGATTTCATCGGGATGCAACTGCCGGTTGTACTGCTCGCCCTGCAAGGCCGTGGAGGCGCCGCTGGCCCCGCCGACTGTGCCGCCGATGACCGTGCTGGCCAGTTCCATCAGCACCTTGCCCTGGGCGCCGTTCGGGTCGATGCCGTGGTTGGCGAGGTAATCGGCCATCGCCCCGCTGGCTGCTTCGCTGGCGGAGGCGCCCAAGGCGCCTTGCGCCGCGTTGCCGCCGCCCAGCGCCGCCGTCGCCGCCCCCACCAGGCCGTGCAGCAGCACCTTGTTCGTGCCGCCTTCACTCCA
>Ga0180221_1000218_pt1 | contig 64589 bp, 60 predicted proteins | sample eDN5th37CKraftMG_FD_151339 | JGI IMG/M metagenome (GOLD analysis project Ga0180221, IMG submission 151339) | Enriched Miracle-Growth compost microbial communities from Emeryville, California, USA - eDNA 5th pass 37_C Kraft MG (version 2) (version 2) ... | reverse complement strand
GCGCGCAGCGCCTCCGGCGCCTCCGCGGTCGGCGGGTCGAGCAGGGTCCCCGCCTCCCGGAGCATCGTCATCTCGTCCATCAGCTCTCCTCCGTCCATCCGTGCGACCGCAGCCGCGCGCGCAGGATCCGGCGTGCCCGGTGCAGGCGCGACCGCACCGTGCCGGTCCTGATCTCGAGGGTCCGGGCGATCTCCTCGTAGGTGAGGTCGCCCCAGGCGGCGAGCAGGAGCACGTCCCGGTCGCCGGCCGACAGCGCCGCGAGCGCCTCGGCGAGCGCCGGGCCCGCCGCCCGCGCGCTGACGGCGGCGGCCACGGCGTCCGCCATGCCGTCGTCGTCGGGCGCGGCCCCCGTCCGCGCGAACGCCCGGTAGCGGGCCGCCTCGGCGCGGTGCCAGCGGGCGATCTCCTTGGTCGCGATCCCGAACAGCCACGGGCGGGCGTCCACCCGGGACACGTCGTAGGAGTCCCGCCGCCGGAACGCGGCGACGAACGTGTCCGCCACGACGTCCTCGGCGTGCTCCGGCCCCACCCGCCGGTAGGCGTACCGGTACAGCTGCCCGGAGTACCGCCCGTAGAGCGCCGCGAAGTGCTCGGGCTCCTCGATCGACGACGCGATGATCGCGGCGTCCCCGGCGATCCGCTCGCCGCCCACGACCGCCGTCATGTCGTCCCCGGTCTCGTGTCGCACGGCTGGTCCATCCCCGCCTCCTCGTCGCTGGGCGCTGTGCACTGTCCCCTGGTATCTCCTCTGACGCCCGGAAGAGTTCACGCCCCGTCGCGGCGGGCCCCACAATGGACTCCCGTGAGCGACAGCGAGACGCCCGACGGCGCACCGGAGCAGGTGGCGGACGCCCTCTTCGACCTCCCCGACGGCGCCCGGCGTCCCGCGCGGCGGATCGTGCTGCTGACGGGCCCGTCCGGCTCGGGCAAGACGGCGCTCACCCGCCGGCTCGGCCTGCCCGTGATGAACCTCGACGACTTCTACCACGACGTCGACTTCCCGGGGATGCCGATGCGGTACGGCATCGTCGACTGGGACGACCCGCGCAGCTGGGACTCCGCCGCCGCCCTGGACGCCCTGCGCGCGGTGGTGCGCACGGGGCGCACGGACGTGCCGGTGTACGACATCCCGACGTCGCGCCGCACCGGCGGCACGGTGCTCGAGGCGGGCGACGCCCCCCTCGTCGTCGCGGAGGGCATCTTCGCGGCGGAGCTGGTGGCCGCGTGCCGGGCGGACGGGATCCTCGCCGACGCGATCTGCCTCCACCGGCCGCGCGTCGTGACGTTCTGGTTCCGGTTCCTGCGCGACGTCGCCGAGTCGCGCAAGCCTCTGCCGACGCTGGTGCGTCGCGGCTGGGGTCTGCTGCGGGCCGAGCCGGCACTGGTGCGCCGGTGGGCGGACCTCGGCTGCCGCCTCGTCGCCCCGGCGCAGGCCGAGCGGGACATCCGCGCGCTGCTCGTCCCCTGAGCACGGGCGTCGGCGTCCGCCCCTACGGTGGGCCCATGACGACGACCGTCCGGACCTTCCAGGTGACCTTCGACTGCGCGGAACCGGAGCGGGTCGCCCGCTTCTGGTGCGAGGTGCTCGGCTACGTCATGCCCGACGGCGTGGACTGCCTCGCGGTAGACCCCGCCGGCGAGGGCCCGCGCCTGTACTTCCAGCGCGTCCCCGAGGGCAAGGTGGTCAAGAACCGGGTGCACCTCGACGTCCGCGTCGGCACCGGGCTGGAGGGCGACGAGCGGCTCGCCGCGCTGCAGGCGGAGCGGGCACGCCTCGAGCCGCTCGGCGCCGTCCACCTGTACACGCAGCTCGCCGACGGCGAGGAGGAGTCCTGCATCACGATGCAGGACGTCGAGGGCAACGAGTTCTGCCTCGACTGACCCGCGGCGCGTCATGAGAATGTCACACGCCGGTCATCCGCCTCACACCATCGCCGCTCACGCTGGGGGCAGGAGGTGGTCCCCATGTCCGGAGCTGTCCGGGTCCTGTCCCTCTACGAGGGCTTCTTCAGCGGCGGCGCGCGCGTGCTGCACTCGTCGGTCGTGGTGGGCCTGCACGCCCAGGGCCGCCAGCGGCACGCGGTCCTGAGCGTCCACGACGAGGTGCGGCGCGACGCCGCCCTGCAGCGCATGACCGACGACCGCCGCTACCGGCAGCTCGTGGCCGCGGGCGTCCGGGTCACGTCGCTCGGGCGGCCGTGGGACGCGCCGCGCGGCTCCGAGCACCTCACCGACGCCGAGGCCGAGCGCCTGGCCGGCGAGCTGCGCCGCACCGACGTCGTCCTGTCGCTCAAGGAGCAGCCGCTGCGCCTGCTCGACCGCCACGACCTGCTGCCCGACCGGCCCCTGGTCGCCTGCCTGCACCGCTCCGACCCGGAGCACCAGGGACCGGGGCTCGAGCACCTGCTGCGGGCCGCCGACGCCGGGAGGCTCGCCGCCGTCGTCTGCTGCGCCGAGTCCACGCGGGCCGCGTACGAGGCCGCCGGCGTGCCCGCCCACCTGCTGCGCGTCATCCCGAACGGCGTCGACCTCACGCGCTTCCGCCCGCTGCGCCGTGCCCGCCGCCTGGCGGTCCGCGGGGCGCACCGGCTGCCCGCCGACGGCACGGTCGTCACGTACGCGGCGCGCTACGACGCGATGAAGAACCCCCGCCTGTTCCTGGCGGCGGCCCGCGCGCTGCTCGCGGACGACGGCGAGGCGCACGTCGTCATGTGCGGCTCCGGCATGACCGCCGCCAACCCGGACCTCGCGGCCGACCTGGGCGAGGCGTTCGCCGACCGCCCCGACCTGACCGCACGCGTCCACCTGCTCGGGGTGCGGCACGACATGGAGCACGTGCTCGCGGCGTCCGACGTCGTCGCGCTCACCTCGGCGTTCGGCGAGGCCGCGCCGCTGTGCCTCATCGAGGGTGCGATGTGCGGCGCGGTGCCGGTCACGACGCCCGTGGGCGACAGCGCGCGGCTCGTGGCCGGGATCGGGCTGGTCACGGGCTTCGACCCCGCGGAGATCGCCGCGGCGTGGCGGGAGGCGGCCGCGCGACGCGACGCGCTCGCCGGGGCGCTCGTCGCGGCGCGGCCGCGGTTCAGCCACGTGCGGATGCTGTCCGCGTACGCCGCGACGGTCGAGCGTGCCCACCGCGGCCTGGGGCTGACGCTCGCGCCCGCCTGACGCCGCCGGGCGACCCGAGCACCTACGCGACGTCGGGCCGCGTCATCAGCGGCGCGGTCGCGTGCAGCGCCAGGTCCGGACCGGTGAGGGGGACGAGGTTCCAGGTCGCCACGGCCCGGCCCGCCTCGGGGCCCGACCCGGGGTCGACCTCCACGCGCACCCGGTGCGGCGTCGTGACGACGTACACGTCCGCGACGAAGGTCCGGCCCTGCCAGGCGCCGCGGGCCACGAGCGGCCGCCCGAGCGGCGCGCTCTCCCGCCACCCCTCGTGCCCGACGGCCACGTCCAGTCCCGCCCCGAGGCGCAGGAGCCACCCGTGCCCGCCGGCGTCGTCGCGCCGGTCGGGCTCCACGGTCACCAAGGTCCCGTCCGGCAGCGCGAAGCCCTCGACCGACACGTCGACCCGCGCGGTCACCGCCTCCCCTCCCCCCGCCGTCCCGGTCACCGGCGCGAGGCCGAGCCGCCGCAGCCGGTCGGCGAGGGCGGCGTCGGCGGCCGGGTCCGGGTCCGGGTCGTCCAGCCCGGGCAGGAGGCACTCCCACAGCGGGCCGAGCAGCGTCTCGCCGCCGCCGGAGAGCGCGGCCGTCACCGCGATCACCAGGCCTCGGGCGGGCACGACGAGGCAGTGCTGGCCGAACGAGCCCTCGCCCCGGTACCCGTGCTGCGACATCCAGAACTGGTAGCCGTACCCGCACCACGTGTCGGGGTTCACCGACCAGCCCTCGACCTGCGTCGTCGGCACCTGCGCCGTGGTGGCCGCCTCGACCCACCCGGACGGCACGAGCTGCCGCTCGCCCCAGCGGCCCCCGCGGCGCAGCAGCTCGCCGAACGCCGCGACCGCCTCGGTCGTGAGGTGCAGCCCGTGGAAGCCGAAGCTCGCGCCGCTGCCCACGCGGTCCCACTCGGCGTGGTCGATGCCCATCGGGGCGAACAGCCGCTCGTCGAGCAGCTCGGGCAGCCCCCGGCCCGTGACCCGCTCCACGATGCGCGCCAGCACGTAGGTGGTGGCGTTGTCGTAGCCGTGCACCGTGCCCTCCGGCGCGGTGAACGGCACCCGCAGGAAGCCCTTCGTCAGGTCGGTCGGCTCCCGCCGCCACGCCTCGTCGAGGCTGTCGGTGCGGTGCCCGGTCGTCATCGACAGCAGGTGGTGCACGGTGAGGCGCCGCCCCTGCGCCAGCACGTCCGGCGGGGCGTCGGCGGGGACGCTCTCGGGCAGGAGGTCGACCACCCGGTCGTCCACGGAGAGCAGCCCGTCGGCCACCGCCAGGCCCACCGCGACGGCGGTGAACGACTTGGTCAGCGAGTACAGCAGGTGCGGGCGCTCGGCCGTGTACGGCGCCCACCACCCCTCGGCGACGACGCTGCCGTGGCGCACGACCATGAGCGAGTGGCACTCCACCGACTCGGCGTCGAGGCGGTCGAGCAGCGCCGTCAGGGCGCGGGCCGACACCCCTTCCGCCGACGGCGTCGAGCGCGGCAGCAGCGGCCTTCCCGGGTGCATCCGAGCACCGTAGCGCGCGCCCGCCAGGGCTTTTCCGGGTGGTGCCCGGTCGCGGGGTGCTCGGTCGCGGGGTGCCCGGTCGCGCGGTGCTCAGCGCGTCGAGTCGCGCAGCTGCACCTCGAAGTCGACCTCGGTGACGGCGCCGGGCGCGGTCTCGCCGACGGCGGCGCGGACCGCGAGGCTGCCCATCTCCTCCAGCGGGATGCGGACGGTGGACAGCGCGGGCACGTGGTCGCGCAGGGTGGGGACGTCGTCGAACCCGGCGACCCGCACGTCCCGCGGCACCTCGACCCCCAGCTCGCGCAGCCGGGCGATCAGCCCGATCGCCATGACGTCGGTGACCGCGAAGACGGTCAGCGGACCGCCGGACGCGCGGTCGCGCACGAGCTCGGCGACGTCGTCCCCGGCCGCGTAGCCGCCGTCGCGCGAGAACTCCGTGACGAGCACCTCGGCCACCTCGCCGCCGCCGGCCCGCACGGCGGCGGAGAACGCGTCGGTCCGCTCGCGCGACGTCACGACGCGCGCCGGCCCGCCCAGCACGACGAACTCCCGCTGCCCCTGGGCGAGCAGCGCCTCCGCGAGCGCGCGGGCCCCCGTGACGTTGGGCGGGCGCACCACCGCGCCGTCGCCCACCGGCTGGCCGACGACGACCGAGCGGCCGCCGGCGGCGGCGAACGCGTCGAGCTGGGCCGCGAGGGCGGCGTCGTCGTCGGGCGTCCACCGGGTGCCGGCGACGACGACGGCGTCCACGCGCTGGGCGGCGAACGCCGCGACGGCCTCGCGCTCGGCCTCGGGGTCGCGGCCCGTCGACGCGAGCAGCACGAGGTGCCCGCTGGCGCGCGCCGCGTCCTGCGCCCCGGCGGCGATCGAGGAGAAGTACGGGTCGGAGATGTCCTGCACGACGAGCCCGAGGAGGCCCGACCGGGAGCGGGCGAGCGCCTGCGCCTGCGCGTTCACCACGTAGCCCAGCTCCGCCGCCGCGGCCCTCACCCGGGCGACCAGCTCAGCGCCGGGCTGGCGCGCCGACCCGTTGAGCACCCGTGACGCGGTGGCGAGGGAGACCCCCGCCCGGTCCGCGACGTCCTGCAGCCTCGCTCGGGCCACGCGCACACCTCCCTCTCCGGGGCGGCCGTGCCCGCCCGACGCGAGCCTCCCGGTCGTGCTCGCCGTGCACAGCCTAGCGGCGCCCGGAAAACGTCTTCCGCGCCCGGCTGCGACCACGCCGCGACCGCGCACCGACGGCGGTCCGACCCGCGGAACCGGCGGGGGGCCGAGGCCCGCACCGATAGAATCGGGCCGTGCCCAGGACCAGCAACACGAGCGCGCGGCCCGTCCCGCGGAGGGCGCTCGCCGACCACGTGTTCGACGAGCTGCTCTCGTGGCTCATGGACGGCACCCTGACGGCGGGCAGCAGCCTCAACATCGACGGCATCGCCCGCGACCTCTCCGTCTCCCCCACCCCGGTGCGCGAGGCGCTCGCGCGGCTCGAGGCGACCGGCATGGTGCGGCGGGTGGCCCTGCGCGGCTACTTCGTCACGCCGGCGCCGACCACCAAGGAGCTGACCGACCTCATGGACGCCCGGCTCGCCGTCGAGCCGGCCAACGCGTACTTCGCCTGCGAGCGCGGCGACGAGGAGTTCCTGGCCGGGCTCGAGCGGGCCGTCGAGGCGCTCGAGAGCTCGCCCAACGGGCCCTCCTACCAGGACTTCCGCGACTACTGGGAGGCCGACGAGCGCTTCCACGCCCTGGTCGCGCAGGCCGCGGACAACTCCTACCTGCAGGCGGCCTTCTCCGCCCTCGGCGGGCTGGCGCAGCGGTTCCGGCAGTTCTCGGGCAAGGGCGTCACCGACAAGGCGGTGGCGGTCGAGGAGCACCGCGCGATCCTCGACGCCATGCGGTCGGGGGTCCCCGAGCGGGCCCAGGAGCTCATGCGCCGGCACATCGAGGGCGTCCGGGCGCGGTCCCTGTCCGAACGCGAGGAGCCGGGACGCGAGGAGCCGGCACCCCCGCAGAGCGCGTAGCCCTGGGGGATGCCGGCTCCTGGCCGGTGATCGCGGGTCAGACCCGCGCGGTGCCCTCCGCACCCGGCACGTCGACGCCGGACGCCCCGGCGTCAGGCCCGCCGGAGTCCGGCCCCGGCACGTCGCCCGCCTGCTGCATCCGCACCACGGCGCGCCGCGCGAGGAACGTCCCCGCCGCGCCGAGCAGCAGCACCACCATGAGGAAGTACATGCCGGCCTCGGTGTTCCCGGTCAGCTGGGTGAAGATGCCCACCACGTACGGCCCGATGAAGCCGCCGAGGTTCCCGAACGAGTTGATGGCCGCGATGGCCACCGCGGCCGTGGCCCCGGCGAGCACGCCGCTCGGCAGCGACCAGAAGACGCCCGCGATCGAATAGGCGCAGAAGGCCGCGAGGGACAGGGCGGCGAGCTGGAGCGCCGGCGAGTCGACGGCGGCGCTCGTCCCCATGCCGATCGCGGACCCGACGAACAGGGTGGCGAGAGGCACCCAGTTGTCCCGGAAGTACCGGGCCGCCCAGCGCGACGTGACCAGCACGCCCACCAGCGCGAACACGTACGGGACGTCGGTGAGGATCCCGGTCTGCAGGGTGGAGGTGGAGAACTGGTTGACCACCTGCGGCAGCCAGAACGACAGCCCGTACACGCCCACGGTCGAGGGGAAGAACAGCAGGGCGAAGATCAGCACGCGCTTGTCGACCAGCGTGCGCAGCGGGTTCTTCCCGTCCTCCTGCTTGCGCTCCGCCTTGTCCTTCTCGAGCTCGTTCGTGATCCAGGCGGACTCGTCCTTCGAGAGCCACTTCACGCGGTGCGGGCTCTCGGGCAGGAACTTCCACGTGGGGATCGCCATGAGCACGGCCGCCGCGCCCACCACGACGAACAGCCACTGCCAGCCGGTCATGCCGAGTCCGGAGACGCCGAGCAGCCACCCCGCCAGCGGCGACATGATGATGAACGCCAGCGGCGCCGAGATGACGAACGTGCCCGTCGCCTTGGTGCGGTGCCGGTGGGGGAACCACGTGGTGAGGTAGAAGATCACGCCCGGGTAGAACCCGGCCTCGGCGACGCCGAGGAGGAAGCGCAGCACGTAGAAGCTGATGGGCCCCTGCGTGAGCGCCATCGCCATCGTGATGATGCCCCACGTCACGAGGATGCGCACGAACCACATCCGCGGCCCGTACCGCTGCATGAGGACGTTGCTCGGCACCTCGAACAGGAAGTACGCGACGAAGAACAGCCCCGCTCCGAGGCCGAACGCCGCGTCGCCGATGCCGACGTCCGCGCCCATGCTGATCTGGGCGAACCCGACGGCGGAGCGGTCGATGTAGGCCACCGTGTAGAGGGCCACCAGCAGCGGCAGCAGCCGCAGCGTGACCTTCTTGACGAGGGCGGACTCGTTGACCTGTGTCACCTTGAAGACTCCTGTGTCTCGTGCGGGCACGGCTCGGCCACGAGCCGTGCGAGGGTGCGGCGCGACCCTGGCGGGCCGCGCCGCGGAGGCGGCGGTCAGGCCGGGGACGGTCCGAGCGAACGGACGAGGCGACCCATCTCGCTGTACGCCTTGTTGCGGTGGGCGACCAGGGCCTTGACCTGCTCGGGGGTGTAGTCCTTGAGCAGGCCCTTGCCGTTCTTCACCCCACGACGGTCGTTCGCGACGGCGTCCTGGATGAGCGCGGGCGTGCTGAGGCGCTCGCCGAAGGCCTCCTCGAACGTCCGGAAGCCGCCGGCGTACACGTCGAGCCCGGCCTGGTCGGCGATGGCGAACGGGCCGAAGAAGCCCAGCCGGAACCCGAAGGTCGTGCGCACCACGGTGTCGATGTCCTCGGGGGACGCGATGCCCTCCTCGGCGATCGACATCGCCTCCTTGAGCAGCACGTACTGCAGGCGGTTGAGCACGAAGCCGGGCACGTCGGCGACGATCGCCGCCTCCCGGTCGGCCTTCGCGAGCAGCTCCTTGACCACCGGGACGACGGCCTCGTCGGTGCGCTCCCCCAGCACGAGCTCGACGCCCGGGATGAACGGGGCCGGGTTGGAGAAGTGCACGGTGAGGAAGCGCTCCGGGTTCTTCACCGCGGTCGCGAGCACCCGGGCGGGGATCGTCGAGGTGTTGGACCCGATGATCGCGTCCTCGCGGGCCGCGGCGGAGATGCGGCCCAGCACCTCGTGCTTGACCTCGACCGACTCGAAGACGACCTCCTCCACGAAGTCCACGTCCGCGACGGCCTCCTCGATGGAGGGGGCGGTGCGCAGGTTCGCGCGGATCGTCTCGGTCGCGCCCGTGTCGTACAGGCCCGCGTCCTCGAACTCCTGGGCCTCCGCGAGCAGGCGCGCGTGGGCGGCCTGGGTCGCCTCGGCCGAGACGTCGGCGATCGTGACGGGCAGGCCGGCGAGCGCGAGCGACTGCGCGATGCCGCCTCCCATGTAGCCGGCACCGATCACGGCGACGCTGCTGATGCTGGTGACCATCGTTGCTTCCTCTCTGGGGGTCCAGTCTGTGGCGGTCACGGCCGTGCGGCCGAATCCGCAGGTCGCGCTGCCGCGGCCTCGTCGAGCACGTCGCGCAGGGCGGCGACGTCGTGGGCGAAGCGCCCGAGGAACACCCCGTCGACGGCGCCCGCGAGGGCGGTGAGTGTGCCGGGGCCGGCGGCCCCGCCGTAGAGCACGCGGCCCTCGACGCCGAGCTCGTCGAGCCGCTCGCGCAGGGCGCGGGCGACCGTCACGACGTGCTCGGCGGGCGCCGGGCGCGGGGCGCCGATCGCCCAGACGGGCTCGTAGCCCACGACGACCTCCCGCGGGGCGGAGTCCCGCAGCGCGCTCTCGAGCTGTGCCGTCGCGACCTCGGCCGCCTCCTGGGCGGGGAGCTGCTCGCGCTCGCCCACGCACAGCAGCGGGGCGATCCCCGCCTCGGCGAGGCGCGCGACCTTGGCGCGCACGACGTCGTCGTCCTCGTGGAAGGTGGCCCGCCGCTCGGCGTGACCCACGACGGCGATCGTGCACCCCAGCTCGGCGAGCAGCGCCGCCGTGACCTCGCCGGTCTGGGCACCGTGCGCGGCCGGGGCCACGTCCTGCGCACCCCAGGCCACCCCGGTCCCCGCGAGCAGCCGCGCGGCCGCGGGCAGCAGGGGGAAGGCGGGCAGCACGGCGAGGTCGACGTCGCCCGCCCGGCGGGCGTCGCGGACCGCGGCGAGCCAGCGCTCGGTGTCCGCGGCCCCGAGGTACGCCTTCAGCGAGACCGCGACGAGGGGGCGAGTCATCCGCAGGACCCGGCGGTTTCGACGACCGTCCCGGTGCCGGCGTCCGACTCGACCTCACCGATGGCCGCCACCTTGGGCGCGGACGCCGAGGTGGGGTCGAAGCGGTAGCCCAGCCACTCGCGCAGGAGCCGGCGGGCGAGCTCGATGCCCACGACGCGCTGGCCGAAGCACAGCACCTGGGCGTCGTTGGACAGCACGGACCGCTCCACGGAGAACGAGTCGTGGGCGGTGACGGCGCGCACGCCCGGCACCTTGTTCGCGGAGATCGCGACGCCGAGCCCGGTGCCGCACACGAGGAGGGCGCGGTCGGCCTTCCCCTCGGCCACGAGCCGGGCGGCCGCCGCACCCACGTAGGGGTACGGGGTGTGCTCGTCCCCGCCGACGCCGACGTCGGTCACCGACGCCACGCGGTCGTCGGCCTCGAGGTCGGCCTTGAGCAGCTCCTTGTAGTCGAACCCGGCGTCGTCCGAGCCGACCACCACGCGCAGCGGCTGCTGCTCGGGTGCGGACTCGGTCGCGTTCTCGGGAGCCGTTCCCTGGGTCGTCATCGTGCTGCCACCTCCGCGTCGTCCTTGCTGACGCCGAGCGCGTCCCCGACCTCGGCGAGGAGGAGCGCGAGCGACGTCGCCCCCGGGTCGGCGACCCCGAGGCTCTTGTCCCCCAGCACGCGCGAGCGACCGCGGCGTGCCCGGATGTCCTTGGTGCTCTGCGCGCCCTCGGCGGCGGCGCGCACGGCGGCGCGCCAGGCGTCGGCCGCCGCGGTCCCGCTCTCGTGGGCCGCGACCAGCGCCTCGACGGCGGGGTTGAGGGCGTCGACGAGCGTCTTGTCGCCCGGGCGGGCCCCGCCCACGGCGCAGACTTCGTCGCGCGCGGCGCGGACGCCGTCGACGACGTGGGCGCCGGTCAGGGTCGCGTCGGCGGGCAGCCGGTCGGCGAGGGCGAGCAGCCCGACGCCCCACAGGGCGCCCGACGTGCCGCCCGCGCGGTCGGCCCAGCGCTCCGCGGCGCGGCGCAGCACGGACGGGGCGTCCGCGCCGGCGGCCAGCGCCTCGTCGGCGGCCTCGACCGCGGCGTCCACGCCGCGGCACATGCCGCGCCCGTGGTCGCCGTCGCCGGCGATCGCGTCCAGGTCGCCGAGCTCCTCCTCCGCGTCGTGCAGGACCTGCTGCGCGCGGTGCAGCGCGTGCACCACCAGGCGGGCCGCCTCGGCGCCCTCGGCCGTCGTCGCGGGGACGAGCGGCGGCTCCGGCTCGGTGCCGGCCTCGGGCGCGGGCGTCACCGGGGCGGCACGCCAGCCGCCGTGCCGGAACGCGGGGGTCGTGGCGGGCGCGAGCCACAGCGGCTCGAGCTCGTCGTCGAGCCAGGTCACGGTGAGCGAGCAGCCCGCCATGTCGAGGCTCGTGACGTACTCGCCCACGAGCGGCGCCACCAGCGTCACGCCGCGCTCGACCAGCAGGTCGTGCACGCGGTCCCAGAGCACGAAGAGCTCCTCGTACTTGACCGTGCCGAGCCCGTTGAGGACGACGGCCGCACGGCCGTCGGCGCCCTCGGGCCGGTCGGCGAGCACGCGATCGACGAGCTCGACGGCGAGGTCCGCGGCCGGCGGCACCGGCTCCTCGCCGATGCCGGGCTCGCCGTGGATGCCGAGCCCCCAGCCGGCCGTCCCCTCCGGGAGGCTGAACAGGGGCGCGTCGGCGCCGGGCAGGGTGCAGCCGTCGAAGGCGACGCCGAAGGAGCGCGTCCGGTCGTTGGCGAGGCCGGCGAGCCGGTCGACCTCGGCGAGGTCGGCGCCGGCCTCCGCGGCCGCGCCGGCGACCTTGAAGACCACGAGGTCGCCGGCGACCCCGCGGCGCTCGGCGGCGCGGACGGCGGGGGCGGAGGCGACGTCGTCGGTGACGAGGCGCACGGTCACGTCGACGCCCTGGGCGCGCAGCCGGCTGGCCGCGGCGCCGAAGTTGAGGACGTCACCGGCGTAGTTGCCGAAGGACAGCCAGATGCCTGCCCCGGCGTCGGCGGCCCGGCACACATCGAGCACCTGGCGCGTGGACGGGGAGGCGAAGACCTCGCCGCACACGGCGGCGTCGGCCAGGCCCTCACCCACGAGCCCGGCGAACGCCGGGTAGTGGCCGGAGCCGCCGCCGACGACGACGGCGACCTTGCCGGGGCGCGTGCCCTCGGCGCGGGCGACACCGCCCGGCACGCGGCGCAGGACGCCGGGGTGGGCCTTGACGAGGCCGCTGAGCGCCTCGCGGGCGAAGTCCTCGGGACGGTTGTGGACGTACGTCATGGGGCAGCACCTTTGCTCGTGCGGTGACGGGGGTGGGGCGGCGCGGGCCGCCGGGAGGGTCGGCTCAGCGCCCCGCGGAGCGCAGCACGCCGCGGATGTAGTCGCGGTTGAGGGCCGCGACGCCGAGGCTGTCCGACCCGTAGTGCTCGCAGACGAACACGCCCTCGAAGCCGAGCTCGAGGGCCCGCCGGATCATCACGCGGTAGTTGACGACGCCCTGCACCAGCGGCGTCGGGTGGGTGGCGTACGCGCCCGTCGCCGGGTCGACGTCGCGCGTGTAGTTCTTGATGTGCCAGAAGTTGGTGTGCGGCAGGACCTTCTCGAACATCGTCGGGATGTCCTCGATCTCCCGGTGCAGCCGCACGAGGTTGCCGAGGTCGGGGTTCAGCCCCACGTTGTCGCGGTCGACGTCCTCGAGGAACCGCACGGCGAGGTCCGGGGTGCCGATGTAGGTGTCCTCGTACATCTCGAGGCTGACCTGGACGCCCACCTCGGCCGCGTGGTCGGCGAGCTCGCGGATGCGGCGCACGGCCAGGTCGCGGGTCTCGGCGTCGGCGAGGTCGTCGTGGTGGCCCTCGGCCAGCCAGAACCACAGCGCCTTCTCCTGCGCCGGCGTGAGGGCCTGCATGAAGCCGAAGTTCACGACCTCGGCGCCGAGCGCGGGCGCGCGGTCGATGATCGTGTGACCGAACCGCAGGTAGTCCTCGCCGCGAGCCGCGTCGACGACGCTGCGGCGGGTGGTGGACACGGACGGGACGGTGAGGCCGACCTCCTTGAGGACGACGAGCAGCTCGCCGAACCGGGCGTCGGTCATCTCCCCGATCGACAGCCACGCGTCGGTGGGGTCGACCTCCGTGAACCCGAGGTCCGCGACCTGCTGGAGCTGGCCGCGCCAGGAATCGGCAGGGGCGTCGACGTTCGGGGTGCCGTCGGCCGCGGTGGGGCCGAAGGACAGCATGTTGGCGGCGATGGGCCAGGTGTCCGCAGTGCGCAAGGAGATCTCCGTCGATCGGCGAATCATGTTTCCTATAGGAAACACGCGGCCTCTTGAGGTGTCAAACGCCCAGATGACAGGACCGGCGCGCGGCGTGCGCCCCGAGACCTCGCGCTTGACCGGACCGTCCCGACCGCCTACCTTGGACGGAAAGCGCATTCCGTCGTGGCGACGTCAGCACCGCCCGACGCACCCGACGAAGGAGTCCCCGAGTGAGCACACCCACACGCACCCTGCGCATCGCGATGAACGGCGTCACGGGCCGCATGGGCTATCGCCAGCACCTGGTGCGGTCGATCCTGCCGATCCGCGACCAGGGTGGCGTCGAGCTCCCCGACGGCTCGCGCGTGCAGGTGGAGCCGGTGCTCGTGGGCCGCAACGAGTCCAGGCTCGCCGAGCTGGCCGCGCGGCACGACGTGCCGGAGTACACGACCGACCTCGACGGGATCGTCGCCGACCCGCGCACGGACGTCGTCTTCGACGCCTCGATGACGTCGCTGCGCGCCAAGACGCTCACCAAGGCGATGCAGGTGGGCAAGCACGTGTACACCGAGAAGCCCACCGCCGAGACGCTGGCCGAGGCCGTCGACCTGGCACGCCTGCGCGAGGAGACCGGCGTCACCGCCGGCGTCGTGCACGACAAGCTGTACCTGCCCGGCCTCGTCAAGCTGCGCCGCCTCGTGGACGAGGGCTTCTTCGGCCGCATCCTGTCGCTGCGCGGCGAGTTCGGCTACTGGGTCTTCGAGGGCGAGCACCAGGCCGCGCAGCGCCCGTCGTGGAACTACCGCAAGGAGGACGGCGGCGGCATGACCACGGACATGTTCTGCCACTGGAACTACGTCCTCGAGGGCATCCTCGGCTCCGTGCGGACCGTCACCGCGCAGACCGTCACCCACATCCCCACCCGCTGGGACGAGCAGGGCCGGCCGTACGCCGCCACCGCCGACGACGCCGCCTACGGCATCTTCGAGGTCACCACCCCGCAGGGCGACCCGGTCGTGGCGCAGATCAACTCCTCCTGGGCGGTGCGCGTCTACCGCGACGAGCTCGTCGAGTTCCAGGTGGACGGCACGCACGGCTCGGCGGTCGCCGGCCTGCGCAAGTGCGTCGCGCAGCAGCGCGCCCACACCCCCAAGCCGGTGTGGAACCCGGACCTGCCCGTCACGGAGCCCTTCCGCGACCAGTGGCTCGAGGTGCCGGCCAACGCCGACCTCGACAACGGCTTCAAGCTGCAGTGGGAGGAGTTCCTTCGCGACGTCGCCGCCGGCCGCCCGCACCGCTTCGACCTCCTGTCCGCCGCGCGCGGCGTGCAGCTCGCCGAGCTGGGCCTGCGGTCGTCGGCCGAGGGCCGCCGCCTCGACGTCCCGGAGATCACGCTGTGAGCGCGCCGACGTCGGCCCGCCGGACGCCGCCCGCCCCCGCGCCCGAGCTCACGCCGAGCGGCGTCACGATCCGCCTGCCCCGCTTCGACGCCGCGGGCCGGGCGACCGGCACCGAGGTGCGCGAGCTCCACGCCCCGGGTCCCTGGCGCGCCCCGTCCGCCCCGATCACGTCGCGCGTCGCGTTCGCCGCGGCGCACGTCGTGCCGCAGGTCGGCGCCGAGAACGTGCCGGGCGCGCCCGCCGTCGTCGACTGGGACGCGACCCTCGCGTACCGGCACGAGATCTGGCGCTTCGGCCTCGGCGTCGCCGACGCCATGGACACCGCGCAGCGCGGGATGGGCCTGGACTGGGCCGCGACCCAGGAGCTGGTGCGCCGGTCGTCGGCCGAGGCCGCGTCCGTCGGGGCGCGCATCGCGTGCGGCGCGGGCACCGACCAGCTCGACCCCGCGTCCGTCGAGCCCGGCGAGGCGGGCCTCGCCGCGGTGATCGACGCCTACCGCGAGCAGGTGCACGTCGTCCAGGACGCCGGGGCGCAGGTCATCGTCATGGCCTCGCGCGCGCTGGCGAGGGTGGCCCGCTCCCCCGAGGACTACGCCCGGGTCTACGACGCCGTCCTCGCCGAGGCCGACCGGCCCGTCGTCCTGCACTGGCTGGGCACGATGTTCGACCCGGCGCTGGCCGGCTACTGGGGCTCGGACGACGTCGCGTCGGCGACCGCCACGTTCCTCGACCTCATCCGCGCGCACCAGGACAGGGTCGACGGCGTCAAGGTGTCGCTGCTCGACGCGCAGCACGAGATCGGGCTGCGGCGGTCGCTCGCCGCTCTCGACGGCTCGCCGGTGCGCCTCTACACCGGCGACGACTTCCACTACCCCGAGCTCGTCGCCGGCGACGAGCAGGGGCACTCCGACGCCCTGCTCGGCATCTTCGCCGCGATCTACCCGGCGGCGTCCACGGCGCTGCAGGCCTTCGACGCCGGCGAGGACGCCCGCGGCCACGCGATCCTCGCGTCGACCGAGCGGCTGGGCCGGCACGTCTTCGCGGCGCCGACCTTCTACTACAAGACGGGCGTCGCGTTCCTGTCCTGGCTGAACGGCTTCCAGCCCGGCTTCCAGCTCGTGGGCGGGCTGCACTCCGGCCGCTCGCTGGCGCACCTCGTGGAGCTGGCCCGCCTCGCGGACGGCTGCGGCATGCTCCTCGACCCGGCGCTGGCAGCCCGCCGCCTGGACGCCCTGCTGGTGACGCACGGGGTGGCCGCGTGAGCGCGACGACCGGCGACCTGAGCCGCTGCTCCCTCAACACCGCCACCGTCAAGCACGCCACGCTCGCCGAGGCGGTCGACGCCGCGGCCGCCGCCGGGATGGGCGCCGTCGGCCTGTGGCGCCACCAGGTGCAGGAGCACGGGGCGCCGCAGGCGGCCCGCCTCGTGGCGGACGCCGGCCTGCGCGTCTCGTCGCTGTGCCGGGGTGGGTTCCTCACGGCCGCCGACGAGGCGGGGATCGCCAGGGCGCTCGACGACAACCGGCGCGCCGTCGAGGAGGCGGCGGGCGTCGGCACCCGGGAGCTGGTGTTCGTCGTCGGCGGCCTGCCCGCCGTCAGCGCGCCCGGCCGTGGTCCGCGGCCCGACGCCGGTCCGGGCGACCGCGACCTCGCCGCCGCCCGCGCCCGCGTGGCCGACCGCCTCGCCGAGCTCGCGCCGTTCGCGGCCGAGCACGACGTGCGGATCGTGCTCGAGGCGCTGCACCCGATGTTCGCCGCCGACCGCGCCGTCATCTCCACCCTGGACCAGGCGCTCGACCTCGCCGCGCCGTTCTCGCCCGAGACCGTGGGCGTCGTCGTCGACACGTACCACGTGTGGTGGGACCCGCGGCTGCGCGAGTCGATCGCGCGGGCCGGGGCCGAGGGCCGGATCGCGGGCTACCAGGTGTGCGACTGGGACCTGCCGCTCGCCGCCGACCCGCTCCACTCCCGCGGCCACGTGGGCGACGGGTACGTCGACTTCCCGACGATCACCCGCTGGGTGGCCGAGGCCGGCTACACCGGAGACGTCGAGACCGAGATCTTCAACGAGGAGATCTGGGCCGAGGACCCTCGGGACACCGCCCGCACGGTCGGCGAGCGCTACGCGCGCCATGTGCTGCCGCACCTGGCCGCGGGGCCCTCCGGGCCCTGACGCCCCCGCCCGGAGTCGCCGTCGCGCATCCGGTCAGGATCGAAGAAGCGCGGCGGACGGGCGGTCCCTAGCGTCGGTGGTGCGACGCCGACGGGGCGCCGCACCACCGGTCGAGGAGGAGACGTCATGGCCACGTCCGAAGGTCTGAGCGCCGACGAGCGCGCCGCCGTCAAGCAGCGCGCGAAGGAGCTGCGCGAGCAGGAGAAGGCGGGCCGGAGCCGCGCCGCGGGCGAGAAGGCGGTCCGCGAGGCGATCGAGCCGCTCGAGGGCACCGACCGCGACATCGCCGAGGGGTTGTACCGCGTGGTGGGCGCGGTGGCGCCCGCGCTGGTGCCGAAGACGTACTACGGCATGCCGGGGTTCGCGGACGGCGACGGCAAGATCGTGGTCTTCGTGCAGCCGGCCACGAAGTTCGGGACGCGCTACGCGACGATCGGGTTCGAGCCCGCCGCCCGGCTCGACGACGGCGACCTCTGGCCGACCGCCTTCGCCGTCCTCGCCTGGACGCCCGCGGTCGAGGAGCGGATCACCGCCCTGGTGCGCGCCGCGGCCGGCTGACCGGCCGCCACGCGCTCGACAGGTGGGCTTCGGCGGTCCCTGCCTAGGGTGACGCCATGAGGACGGCATGAGGAACGCGTGGGCCCCCGAGCCGGGGAGACCGACCTGGGGGATCGTGCTGGGCGACGTCGTCCGCGCCGCGGCCCTCGTCAGCCTCCTGGTCGCCGCGGCGACGGCGGACGGCGTCGCCGTCGCCGTCTTCGCGCTGGTGCTGGGAGGGACGATGGTGCCCCGCGCGTCGGGCGCGCCCTCCTGGCTCGACGTCGGGTGCAGCGCCGTGGTGCTCGCCGCCGCGTGGTGCGCCGTGGCCGGCCTCTACGAGCGGGTCGAGGGGCTGGACCTGCTCGTGCACGCCGTCGCGACCGGGGCGCTCGCGGCCCTCGCCCACCAGGTGCTGGGCCGGGTCGGCGTCGCCGTGTCCCCGGTCCGCCCGCGCGCGACGGCCGCGCTGACGGTCGTCGGCCTCGGCGCGCTGCTCGCCGTCGTCTGGGAGCTGTTCGAGGCCGTGGGGCACGCGTTCGTCGACGACGGCATCTACGTCACGTACTGGGACACCGTGGGCGACCTCGGGGCGGCACTGCTGGGCAGCGCCGCGACGGCGTGGCTCGTCGCCCGGGCCCCCGTTGGCGCGCCGGCCCCCGCGACCGCGGCACCGCCCGCCGCTCCCGCAGCGCGGCCGCTCCCCTCCGTCTCCGTGGTGATCCCGGCCCGCGACGACGCCCCCGCGCTGGAGCGGTGCCTCGAGCTCCTCGCGGCGCAGACCCTCCCCCCGCTCGAGGTCGTGGTGGTGGACAACGCCTCCCGCGACCGGACCGCCGAGGTCGCGCGCCGCGCGGGCGCCGTCGTGGTGCACGAGCCGCGGGTCGGCATCCCCGCCGCGGCGGCGCGCGGGTACGACACCGCCCGCGGCGACGTCGTGGCACGCCTCGACGCCGACTCGCAGCCGGGCGCCGACTGGGTGCACGCCGTCGCGCGGCGCCTGGCGGACGACCCGGCGGCCGACGCCGTCACGGGGACCGGGACCTTCACCGACATGCGGGGCGGCCGCTGGGCGTGCGCGCTGTACCTGGGCACGTACTACGCCAGCACCCGGATGGCTCTCGGCCACACCTCGCTGTGGGGCTCCTGCATGGCGATGCGGCGCAGCACCTGGTGGGCCGTGCGCGACCAGGTCGAGCGCATCGACCCCGAGGTGCACGACGACCTCGACCTCGCGTTCGCGCTCGGACCCCGCCGCCGGATCGTGCGCGACCGGCACCTGCGGGTGGGGGTGTCCGCCCGGTCTCTGCGGTACGCCCGCCGGCGCCGCTGGGAGCGGGCGATCCGCACGCTGCGGCTGAACTGGGCGGTCGCGCCGCCCTGGGAGCGGTGGCGCGTACGGCTCGGGGTCGTGGCGCGGTCGTCGGCGGTCCGCGGATGACCCCGCCCGCCCCTGCGCGAGGGCGTCGTGACCCCGACCACGGACGATGCGACAGCGCGCGCGCCGACGACTGCGGAGCAGTAGTGTCGAGGTCGGTCCTGGGCCGCTCTCGCGGCCCTCGGAAGGTCCCTCTCCCCGTGGCCACAGGAGGCTGCTGCATGGTTCCGGACGTGCGCCCGTGAAGCCCCTCGAGGCGGCACCCGTCGGTCGGCTCGACGTGGTCGAGTCGTGGACGGTGCGTACCGTCGGCGAGCTCTCGGGCGTGCGCGCGGAGCTCGAGTCGGCGCTCCCGTGCGACTGCCCGGCCGCGCGGGTCGGCCCGACCGACGGCCTCGGCGGCCTGTCCGGCAGCCAGCGCATGGTGCTGGTCGCGAGCGAGCTCGTCGCGAACGCGCTCGAGCACGCCCGGCCGCCGGTGGTCGCGCGCCTGCTGTGCGACGGTCACGTCACCGTGGTCGACGTCATGGACGGGAGCCCTGAGGCGCCGCCGGTCGTCCCGCACGACCGCCTGCCCGGCGAGGGCGGCCACGGCCTCCGCCTCGCCGCGATGATCGCCGACCGGGTCGGCTGGTACCGCACGGCCCACGGGCGCAAGCACGTGTGGGCACAGTTCGCCACGACCGAGCTGCCGTCGCTCGCGGCGTCGCTCGCGGCGGCCGGCGACAGCGCCTACCGCGGCGCGTAGCGCCGGAGCCGCGACACGGCGGCGACGAGGCCGCGCAGGTCCTCCAGGTCACCGTCCACGAGCCCCCGCGCACGAGCCTGCACGAGCAGGTTCCCGGTGGCGGTGGCCTCGACCGGACCCGCGACCACGGGCAGCCCGGAGCGGTCCGCCGTCGCCTGGCACAGCAGCGCGTTCTGCGCTCCCCCGCCGACCACGTGGACGGTCGACACCGAGCGACCGGCGAGCCTCGCCGCCGTCGCGACGGCGTCCGCGAACGCCTGCGCCAGGCTCTCGACGATGCTGCGCACGTACTCCCCCCGCGTGGCCGGCACCGGCTGGTCGTGCTCGCGGCACCACGCCGCGATCCGCCCGGGCACGTCGCCCGGCGGCAGGAAGCGCGGGTCGTCGACGTCGAACACCGCCACCGGGCCGGTGACGTGCGCCGCCTCGGCGAGCAGCTCCTGCAGGGTGCTGGAGCGCTGCGCCGGCGTGGACCCGCGCTCCCAGGTGCGGATCGACTCGCTGAGCAGCCACAACCCCATGACGTTGTGCAGGAATCGGGTGCGCCCGTCGACGCCGGCCTCGTTCGTGAAGCCCGCGAGGCGGGCGTCCTCGGACAGCACCGGCGCGTCGAGCTCGAGGCCCACCAGGCCCCAGGTGCCGCACGAGACGTAGGCGACGTCCCGGTCGGTGGCGGGCACGGCGACGACGGCCGAGGCCGTGTCGTGCGAGCCGACGGCGGTGACCTCGAGCGCACGTCCGACGAGCTGCGCGACGTCGGGGCCGAGGGTGCCCAGCGACGTGCCGGGGTCGACGAGCGGCGGCAGGATCCCCGCCGGGAGGCCGAGCAGGGCGGCGAGGCCCGTGTCCCACTGGCGGGTGCGGGCGTCGAGCAGGCCCGTCGTCGAGGCGTTGGTGCGCTCCGCGACCTCCGCGCCGGTGAGCCAGTGCGCGAGCAGGTCGGGCACGAGCAGCAGCCGGTCGGCGAGGTCGAGGACCGGGCCCTCGGCGGCGAGCTGAAACACCGTGGTGAACGGCAGGTGCTGCAGCCCGTTGCGCGCGTACAGCGCCGCGGCGTCGACGCGCGCGTGCACGCGCTCCACGCCGACCGCGGTGCGCGCGTCCCGGTAGTGGTACGGCACGCCGAGCAGCCGCCCGCCGCGCAGCAGGCCGTAGTCCACGGCCCACGAGTCGATCCCGACGCCGAGGACCTCCCCCGGCGTCTCGCGCTCGGCCGCGGCCAGGCCGTCGACCACCTGGCGGTACAGCTCCAGCAGGTTCCAGTGCAGGCCGTCGGGCGTGCGCACCGGCTCGTTGGGGAAGCGCGCCACGTGCCGCAGCCGCAGCCCCTCGCGGCCGCCGAAGCGGCCCAGGACGACACGGCCGCTCGTGGCGCCCAGGTCCACGGCCGCGAGGGTGCCCGGGGCCGACACCGCGGTCACCGCCGTCACCGCAGGAACGCCTGCGCGACGCCGGCGTCGACGGGCACGTGCAGGCCGGTGGTGTGCGAGAAGTCGCTGGTGCACAGCGCGGCCACGGCGTTCGCGACGTGCTCGGGCAGCACCTCGCGCTTGAGCAGCGTCCGCTGGGCGTAGAACGCGCCCAGGTCCTGCTCGTCGATGCCGTACGTCCGGGCGCGGTCAGCGCCCCAGCCCGAGGCGAAGATGCCGGACCCGCGCACGACGCCGTCCGGGTTGATGCCGTTGACCTTGACGCCGTGCTCGCCGAGCTCGGCCGCCAGCAGCCGCACCTGGTGCGCCTGGTCGGCCTTCGTGGCCGCGTAGGCGATGTTGTTCGGGCCGGCGAACACGGAGTTCTTCGACGAGATGTAGACGATGTCGCCGCCGAGGCCCTGGTCCACGAGGACGCGCGCCGCGTGCTTGGCCACGAGGAACGAGCCCTTCGCCATGACGTCGTGCTGCCGGTCCCAGTCCGCCTCCGTGGTGTCGAAGAGCGACTTGCTCAGCGAGAGGCCGGCGTTGTTCACGACGATGTCCAGGCCGCCGAAGGCGAGGACGGCCTCGGCGAGGGCAGCCTGGACGGCGGCCTCGTCGGTGACGTCCACCGCCACGCCCACGGCCACGTCCGAGGAGCCCAGCGCCGCGTTGACCTCGTCGGCGGCGGCCTGCGACCCCTCCCGGTCGAGGTCGGCGACGACGACGCACGCCCCCTGGGCCGCGAGCCGCGTGGCGGTCGCCTTGCCGATGCCCGACGCGGCGCCGGTGACGAACGCGACGCGGGTCGCGAGCGGCTTCGGCTCCGGCCGGCGCCGGAGCTTGGCCTCCTCGAGGGCCCAGTACTCGATGCGGAACTTCTCCGCCTCGTCGATCGGGGTGTACGCCGACAGGGCCTCCGCGCCGCGCATCACGGTGACGGCGTTGACGTAGAACTCCCCCGCCACGCGGGCGGTCTGCTTGTCGGCGCCGTAGGAGAACATGCCGACGCCCGGCACCAGCACGATCGCCGGGTCGGCGCCGCGCATGGCGGGCGGCTCCTCGCCGCGGGCGCGGGCCTCGGCGGCGCCGCGCTCGTAGTACGCGGTGTAGTCGGCGCGGTACGCCTCGTGGAGCGCCGGCAGCCGCTCCACGATCTCCTCGACCGTCGCGGTGGCCGGAAGGTCCACCACCAGCGGCCTCACCTTCGTGCGCAGGAAGTGGTCGGGGCAGCTCGTGCCCAGCGCCGCGAGGCGCGGGTGCTCGGCGCCGGCCAGGAAGTCGAGGACGACGTCCGCGTCGGTGAAGTGGCCCACCTGCGGCCGGTCGCGGGACGCGACCGCGCGCAGGTGCGGGGCGAGCGCGGCCGCCTTGGCCCGGCGCTCGCCGGCGGGCAGCGCGCCGTAGCCGTCGAGGGCCGGGCCGAACGGCTCGGGCGCCCCGTGCTCGGCGAGGTACGCCGCGGCGGTGTCGATGATCCACCGTGAGTGCGTCTCGGCCTCCTCGGCGGTCTCGCCCCAGGCCGTGATGCCGTGCCCGCCGAGCACCGTGCCGACCGCGTCGGGGTTCGCCGCGTGCACCGCGGCGACGTCCAGCCCGAGCTGGAAGCCCGGGCGACGCCACGGCACCCACACGACCTTGTCGCCGAAGATCGTCCGCGTGAGCTCCGGCCCGTCGGCGGCCGTCGCGATCGCGATGCCGGCGTCCGGGTGGAGGTGGTCCACGTGCGCGGCGTCGACGAGGCCGTGCATGGCCGTGTCGATGCTCGGCGCGGCGCCGCCCCTGCCGTGCAGGCAGTAGTCGAACGCGGCGACCATCTCGTCCTCGCGGTCCACCCCCGGGTAGACGTCGGCGAGCGCGCGCAACCGGTCGAGGCGCAGGACGGCGAGGCCCGCCGCGGTGAGCGTGCCGAGGTCGCCGCCCGAGCCCTTGACCCACAGCAGCTCGACGTCCCGACCGGTCACCGGGTCCCTCTCGATGCCCTTGGCGGACGTGTTGCCGCCCGCGTAGTTGGTGGTGCGCGGGTCGGCGCCGAGGCGGTTCGACCGGGCGACGAGGGCGTCGACGGTCGGGTTCGTGCTCGGGTGCGCGGGTGGGTGCGTCATCGGTGCTCCGGTGTCGGTCGGTCGACGGACGGGGGCGGGTGCTGCGCGGCGGCAGGCCGGCGCGGGCGAGGGGCTCAGCGCGGGGGCTCGTGCGCCGACCCGACGAGGGCTGCGGCGCCGGTCAGCCAGGCGGCCATCCTCGCGAGGCTGCGGGCGCAGCCCGGGTGCTCGGGCTGGTTGAGATGCCCGTGGGTGGTCCCGTCCTCCCGCACGAGGAGGACGTCGACGCCCGCGGCGGCCAGCTCGGAGGCGTAGCCCTCGCCCGAGGAGCGCAGGCCGTCGCTGTCGGAGGTGAGGACGAACGTCGGGGGGAGGCCGCGCAGGTCCTGGCCGCCCGGGAACGCGTACGGCGACCTCGGGCCGCCGGTGTGGCCGAGGTAGTTGTCGTTCATCGCCTCCACCAGTTCCGGCGGGAAGCTGCCGCCGATCGCCTCGACCTTGGCGGCGAGCTCGGCCGAGTGCGCCGGGAGCACGTAGTGCGCCACCGGGTAGGCGAGCAGCACGCTGCGCACGGGGGTGCCGGCGTCGCGCAGGCGCAGCGACGCCCCCGCGGCGAGGTTGCCGCCCGCGCTGGCGCCGCCGAGCGACCATCCGTCGGGGCCCACGCCGAGGTCCGCCCAGCGCGCCCACTCGTAGGCGAACCCGACCTCCTCGGACGGCACCGGGAAGCGGATCCCCTCCGAGCTCACGGGCCCGGCCGCGGCGCCGGACCGCGCGGGGTCCTCGTCGATGGGCGGGACCCGCCGGTAGTCGACGCTGACGACGACCACGCCGGACCTCGCCAGCGCCCGCGAGACGCCGTCGGCCTCGGGCATGTCGAGGTCGCCGTGCATGAACCCGCCACCGTGCGCCCAGACCAGCCCCGCCACCGCCGTCCCCGCCGGGGTGTACACCCGCACCGGCAGGTCGCCGTGGGGCCCCGCGAGGACCCGGTCCTCCACCGTCATCCCCGTCGTCCCCGTCGTCCCCGTCGTTCCCGTCGTGCCCGTCGTCATCGCCGTTCCCCTCGTCGTCGTGGTCACGCGCCCCACCCGGCCTGCTGCCCGCCGACGCGCTCGGAGGCGATCCTCGCGGCGTACCCCGACGCGGCGAAAGCCCTCATCGGGTCGGGGTCGAGCCCCTGCTCGGCGCGCAGGTCGGCGAGCAGCCCCCGCACGTCGGTGTCGTAGGCGTCCATGAGCACGCCGTGCGCACCCAGCACGTCCCCCGCCCTCTGCGCCGCGTCGAGCGCCTCGGCGTCGACGAGCAGCGCCTTGGCCGTCGCCTCCTGGACGTTCATCACGGAGCGGATCTGGCCGGGGATCTTCTCCTCGATGTTGTGGCACTGGTCGAGCATGAAGTTCACCCCGGCCTCGGGGCGCAGCGCGTCGGCCTGCACGATCTCGTGCATGATCCGGAAGAGCTGGAACGGGTCGGCGGCGCCGGCCATGAGGTCGTCGTCGGCGTAGAAGCGCGAGTTGAAGTCGAACGCGCCGAGCCGGCCCTGGCGCAGCAGCTGGGCCACGATGAACTCGATGTTGGTGCCGGGGGCGTGGTGGCCCGTGTCGAGCACGACCCGCGCCCGCTCGCCGAGGGCGAGGCAGTGCAGCAGGGACGTGCCCCAGTCCGGCACGTCCGTGTGGTAGAAGGCCGGCTCGAAGAACTTGTACTCGAGCACCATGCCGTGGTCGTCGTCGAGCGCGGCGTAGATCTCGGCGAGCGACTCGGCCAGCCGGTCCTGGCGGGCGCGGATGGAGTCCTGACCCGGGTAGTTCGTGCCGTCCGGCAGCCAGACCTTCAGCTCCTTCGACCCCGTGGCGCGCATGACGTCGATGCACTGCACGTGGTGCGCGACCGCCTTGCGGCGCACGGCCGGGTCGGCGTGGGTGAGGGAGCCGAGCCGGTAGTCGTCGTCCTGGAAGAGGTTGGAGTTGATCGTCCCGATGGTCACGCCGTGCTCCCGGGCGTGCCGGGCCAGGTCGGCGAAGTCGTCGACGAGGTCCCAGGGGACGTGCAGCGACACGCGCGGCGCGATGCCCGTGCAGCGGTGCACCTGGGCGGCGTCCGCGATCTTCTCGTACGGGTTTCGGGGGGTGCCGGGCGAGCCGAAGACCTTGAACCGGGTCCCCGAGTTGCCGAACGCCCACGAGGGCAGCTCGATGGTCTGCGCTCCGAGGGCCTCGCGCAGCCGCGCGTCGAGGGCGGGCGTCGTCGCCGTCATGTCTCCTCCTCGTCCGCGCTCCCTCGCGCGGTGCTGGTGCGGCCGACGTAGCGACCGCGCTTTGAATCGTTTCATAGCCTAGGTGGGGCGCGGGGCGGCGTCAACCGTCCACGCAGAACCGGACACCGTCGTCCGACGCGTCCCGAGCTGTCAGGACGAGCGCAGGCCGTACCGTGCGCTGATCCTGACAACTCGCGGGCTCGCAGAGCCGTCAGGGCCCGCGCACGGCATGCCGCGCGCTCAGCCTGACAAGTCGCGGGCGGTCAGCCGGCGCGGCGCGCGGCGTCGAGCTGGGACTCCAGGTGGAAAACCTCCTCGAGCTGCACGAATCCCTCGTCGGGCCGGCCCTCGGCGGGCTCGAAGAAGTCCTTCATCGCGGCCTGCCAGCGCTCGTTCACCTCGCGGGCGGCCATGTCGCGCTGCGCCCGCTCGTAGTCGTCCGTGCGCAGGATGCCGACGAGCAGGCCGTCGGCGCCGAGGAACAGGCGGTAGTCGCGCCAGCCGGTCTCGGCCAGCGCCTCGAGCATCTCGGGCCAGACGGCGGCGTGCGCCGCCTTGTACTCGTCGAGGCGGTCGCGTCGTACACGGGACACGAAACAGACGTGCGTCGTTGCGCCGTCGTCGGTGAAACGGTTCATAGCATGTACCTAGCAAGAGGGGACGGCGCCGGGCAGCAACAGGCCCACGCCCAGGTACCTCTACGCTGGAGCCCAGGCGCGACGACGCGCCCGAACCCGAGGAGCAGCCCATGACGACGACCGCCCCCCGCCGCCGCGCGTCGATCAGCGACGTCGCGCGCCAGGCCAAGGTGTCGGTCGGCACGGTGTCGAACGTGCTCAATCGTCCGGACCGTGTCTCGCCCGCCACCCGCGAGCGGGTGCTCGCCGCCATCGACGACCTCGCGTTCGTGCCCAACGGCTCCGCCCGCCAGCTCCGCGCCGGCACCATCACGACGGCGGGCGCCATCGTGCTCGACGTCTCCAACCCGTTCTTCACCGACGTGGCCCGCGGCATCGAGGACCGCCTCGAGGAGGCCGACTACACGCTCATGCTCGCGAGCTCCGACGAGAAGCCGGAGCGCGAGGCCCGCTACCTGCGCCTCTTCGAGGAGCACGGCGTGCAGGGCCTCATGGTCGTGCCGGCCACGCCGGACGTCGAGCACCTGGAGACCCTCGCCGCCCGCGGGCTGCGCGTGGTGCTGCTCGACCGTCCGTCGCCGGTCGACACGCTGTCGTCGGTGGCCGTCGACGACCGCGCGGGCGCCGCGGCCGCCGCACGCCACCTCGTCGACCTCGGGCACGAGCGGATCGCCTTCCTCAACGGGCCGCACACCATCCGCCAGTGCGCCGACCGCAGCGCCGGCCTGCACGACGCGCTCGTCGAGCTGGGCCTCGACCCCGAAGAGGCGCTGGTCGAGATCACGATCGCCACGCTCAACGCCGACGGCGGCCAGGCCGGCACCGAGCAGGTGCTCGCGCTCCCCGACCGCCCGACCGCCACCATGTGCGTCAACGACCTCACCGCCCTCGGCGCCCTGCGCACGCTCCGCGCCGCCGACGTCCCCGTGCCGTCCGGCATGGCGGTCGTCGGGTACGACGACGTCACGTTCGCCGGCGAGCTGGCCACACCCCTCACGTCCGTGCGCCAGCCGACGCACCAGCTTGGCCACCGCGCAGCGGACCTGCTGCTGGACCCGGACGACGTCGTCGAACAGGTGACGTTCCAGCCGGAGCTGGTCGTCCGCGAGTCCACGACGGGCGTCGGCTGACACCACCCACCTGCCGACCGCGCTCCTGCGCTCGGGGCGCGCCGGCCCACCGAGACCGGTGGGTGCCGGCCATCCGGGTTTCAAACACCTCGAAGCGGTCAAGCAGGACTTATGCAACATAATCAGGGTTATTGGTGCCGAACGCGTGCGAGTTGCATCTGATGCAAGCCCTAGCCGCTGACGCAGGCCTCAGCGGCATCCGTTCCATCGTTCGGGTACGTGATCCCGAACGCAGCCTCGGCGTCTGGCCAGTCGGTGAACTCCTTCGCGAGGGCGTCGACGGACAGGATCGTTCCGCCGTCGAGATCGTCGGTAGCCCAGATCCCGGTCGACTCCTCGTCGTCGGCTGGGATCGTGAACGTGACGGCGACGTAGTAGACCTCAGAGGTTTCAGACTGCACGGCCTTGGCATCGACGGGCGTAATGGGGGTGTCGTTGGCGCCCTCTGCGATGGCCGCCCCCGTGTCGGTGGCGTCAATGCAGTCGGCACCAGCGCCGCCCGAGCTGCAGGCGCTCAGGGCAGCCAGGCCGAGCAGGAGCGCTGTGGCGGCGATGGGTCGGCGCATGACGTCATCGTGCGGCGGGCAACAACGCGCCGCACCTCGGAATGCCGACATTGGCATCTAGACGCAGGCCAGAATCGACCGATTCTGAGGCGCGCCAGAATTGGGTATTGGGTGTTTCGAAACCTGAGCTGGCGGGACCGTCAGGACGGTCGTACGCCCTCAAGGAGAGCGGGTCTCGCACACCGCCGCGCCGACCCCCGACGCTACTCTGGCGGCCATGGCAGCACACGAGCAGGTCCCAAGCGCCCCGACCCGTCCGGTCGACGTGCCGCGCCCGGAGTCTTCGGCGACGTTGCTCGGCACGGGCCTCGTCCTGCTTATCGTGGGTCAAGTGCTGATGCAGGTCGGCATGGACTCCCTCTCCGGCGTGATTGGTCTCCTCGCGGTCGCAGTAGGCGTGATCTCATTGGCATCGGGGATATATCGGGCAGCGCGGAACCTCGACTCGATCGCTGCTGTCTCGTACAACGAGTCACTGCGCCGCGACGGATGATGCACGGCCCGCGCCTCCGTACCGCGTCCCTGGGGACGCTCGGGGCCGCCCTCGTGCTCTCCTTGGCCGCGATCTCGGGCTGCTCGACCCTCGAGGCTGCTGTCGATCGCACGGCGTACTGCCGACCGGAAGACCCGGTCGTGACGCCGCAACGCGTCGCACCCGGCGACGAACTCCACATCGAGACCAGCGGACGAGAAGACGGCGTGGACTGCGAGCCGCGCATGCCGGCCCGTGCGCGCTACGCGGTCTCGATCATGTCGTCCGTGGGCGGTTACTCGGCGAGCCTCGGAGTGCTGAACCCGAGCAGCGACGGAGCTGCTCAAGGCACTGTCCAGATCCCCGATGACATCCCGATCGGCAGGGCCGAGGTGCTCCTCGTGCTCGGGAATGCCAAGACGCTCTGCGAGCTCGATCCGAGTGCCAGCTGCGCGAAGAACCCCTTCGCTCTGATCGACGTCACCGACTGACCGTCGCTGCGGAGAGCAGCTAGGACTGCTGCCTCCCTGGTCGGCACGTCACCGATGAGTAGCGACGGCGAACCGTGTCAGAACCGACCGATTCCGACCCGTGCCAGTGATTCCAAGACCTCGGGCTCACCTCGACCCGCCCGACTACGATCGGGCCTTCCAACGAACGTAGGCGAGGTAGCCCTGCATGACACACGACGGCGTCGCTCAGGACCGTTCTGTCCGCCCCCAGCCTCGATGGGCCGCACGGGTTGCGTCGTGGTTCACCGTGCTCGCAGTAGTGAGCTTCGGTGTGGCCGCCTGGCAGGTAGGAATTTGGGCCAACCACTGGTACATCGCGGAGCGCGTCTACTACCCGTGGGTGGACGAGGCCGCCAAGGAGGGCCCTTACTGGGACATCGCGAAGCTGCTCGAGTCTGGCAACGAAGCTCTCCTGAACGGGTTCGTCTGCCTTGCTGTCGCCGCTCTGGCCGTCGCCGTCGCCGTACTCGCCCGGCGACTGGCGAAGCGGTAATTCCGCGTCCTGTGCTTGGTTCAGAACCGACCGATTCTGACGCGCGTCAGAATCGGGTTTTGGAGGTTTCGAAACCCCTAGCGCCGAGGGTTATGCGTCGAGCTGCGTAACCGACGAGAGAGACCCCACGAGCGCGGGCAGGGCGCCGGGTGCGAGGGAGAAGTAGGCCCAGCGGCCGCGCTGCTCGCGCTTGAGCAGGCCAGCCTCGGTGAGGATCTTGAGGTGGTGGCTGACGGTCGGCTGCGAGAGGCCGACGGGCTCGGTGAGGTCGCAGACGCACGCTTCGGCCCCGGGCTGGGTGGCGACGATCGCGAGGAGTTGGACGCGGGCAGGGTCAGCGAGAGCCTTGAACGACCGGGCGAGCTCCTGGGCGACGTCGGGCTGGACGGCCTGGGTGAGCGCGGGGGCGCAGCAGCCGCCGTCCGCGGGGGCGGCGATCGGGAGGGGTGCTGGCGCGGTCGTGGTCATACCCTCATCCTCTCATAGATTGACATCTGTCGATAGGTGGTCCAGGATCGCCGTATCGATGGTTCTCGATGTGAGGAGTGGTGATGAGCGAGGTTGCTCGGAACGACCTGCCGGTGGTCGTGGTCGGCGGTGGCCCGGTGGGTCTGGCGGCGGCGGCGCACTTGCTGGAGCGCGGCCTGGAGCCCGTGGTGCTGGAGGCCGGCGAGAGCGCCGGCGCGGCGATCGCGTCGTGGGGGCACGTGCGCCTCTTCTCGCCGTGGCGGTACGACATCGACGCTGCTGCCCGCCGGCTGCTGGAGCCCACGGGCTGGGTCGAACCCGACCTCGACTCGCTGCCCACGGGCAGCGAGCTCGTCGACGGATACGTGGCCCCGCTGGCCGCGACGCCCGAGATCTCCGCGCGCCTGCGCACCGGCATCCGCGTGCTCGCGGTCGCCCGGGACGGGGCGGACAAGACCCGCTCGCTCGGCCGGGAGCGGCGCGGCTACCGCGTCCGAACGGTGGACTCTGACGGCCGTGTGGCCGACGTCCTGGCCCGCGCGGTGATCGACGCCTCCGGCACGTTCTCGACGTCGAACCCGCTCGGTGTGAGCGGTCTGCCTGCGGCCGGTGAGGCCGAGGCGGCGCCGTTCGTCACCGGCCCGCTGCCTGACGTGCTGGGCGCGCAGCGTGAGCGGTTCGCCGGCCGGCACACTCTGGTCGTGGGAATGGGGCACTCGGCGGCCAACACGCTGCTGAGCCTGGTGGAGCTGTCCGAGTCCGCGCCGGGCACCACCATCACGTGGGCGATCCGCGGCGGGTCCGCCCGGCGCCTGTTCGGCGGCGGCACGGACGACGAGCTGCCCGCGCGGGGCCTGCTGGGCACTCGGCTGCGCGAGGCGGTCGACGCCGGCCGCCTTCGTCTGCTGACGCGGGTCTCGATCGAGCAGCTCGTCCCTGGCGACGACTCGGTGCAGGTGCTCGGCACGGCGAAGGATGAGCCGCTGGCCCTGGACGTGCACGCGATCGTGAACGCAACCGGGTTCCGCCCCGACCTGGACATGCTGCGCGAGTTGCGCCTGGACCTCGACCCGATCGTGGAGGCGCCGAGCGCTCTCGCGCCGCTGATCGACCCGAACCAGCACTCGTGCGGCACTGTGCCGCCCCACGGTGAGCAGGTCCTGTCGCACCCGGACGACGGGTTCTACCTGGTGGGGATGAAGTCCTACGGCCGTGCGCCGACGTTCCTGCTGGCCACCGGGTATGAGCAGGTGCGGTCCGTCGCGGCCGCCCTGGCCGGCGACCGGGCCGCGGCCGACGCGGTCGAGCTGAACCTGCCCGCCACGGGCGTGTGCTCGTCCGATCTGGCGCTGGAGGCCGACGGCGAGTCGTCGGCCGGTTCGTGCTGCGGCACCGCGCCGGCAGAGCCGCAGCTCGTCACCCTCGGCGTCGGTGCTCCGGCTGGGGTCGGGTTCGCGTCTGGCATCGTGCATGGCCGCTCCGGCGACGGCGAGGACGCCTGAGACCCACCGACCCGATAGTCCGAGTCTCGATGAGAAGGAGGCGGCCATGCACCCCGAGCTGGCCGACGTGATCTACCGGCAGCGCGAGCGGGAGCTCGAGCAGCGAAACGAGCACCGACGTGTGGCGTTGGAGCGTGCCACCACGGCGCCGCGGCGCCCGGCCGCGGTGTGGCCGGCCGTGCGTTCGTGGTGGGCGGCCCGGACCTCGGCGCCGTCGAGCGTTCCGGCGCCGCAGGCGTGCTGCGCCGGCGCCGCTGCTTGAACCGCGGATGCACGACGGGCCGCAACCCCCAGGGGTTGCGGCCCGTCGCGATGTTCGGGGAGCAGGCCTGTGTCAGGCCACCGGCTGAACGTCGAGGGACGCGAGCAGGTCGCGAACGCGGCGCTCGATCTCGTCGCGGATGGGGCGCACGGCCTCGATGCCCTGGCCGGCGGGGTCGTCGAGCTGCCAGTCCTCGTAGCGCTTGCCGGGGAAGATCGGGCACGCGTCGCCGCAGCCCATGGTGATCACGACGTCAGAGGCCTGGACCGCCTCGGTGGTCAGCACCTTGGGCTGCTCGGCGGTGATGTCGATCCCGGCCTCGGCCATGGCTTCGACGGCGACGGGGTTGATCCGGTCGGCGGGCATGGAGCCGGCCGAGCGGACCTCGACGGCGCCGCCGGACAGGGCGCGCAGGAAGCCCGCGGCCATCTGGGAGCGGCCGGCGTTGTGCACGCAGACGAACAGGGCGGACGGCTTCGTGGTGGTGTCGGTCATGGTGGCTCCGTCGGGTCTCAGGTGGTGGGCAGGTCGAGGTCGGGCACGAGGTCGGCGAGCAGGGCGCGTACGTGGGTGTCGAGCTCGTCGCGGATGGCTGCGACGCCGGCGGGTGACGCGAGGGCGGGGTCGCCCACGAGCCAGTCCTCGTACCGCTTGCCGGGCAGGATCGGGCACACGTCGCCGCAGCCCATCGTGATCACGACGTCTGCGGCGCGGACCGCGTCGTCGGTCAGCGGCTTGGGGAACGCTTGTGGATCGTCGACGCCGAGGGCGGCGAGCTCGGGCCGCACGGCTGGGTGGACGTCCGCGGCAGGGGTCGAGCCGGCGGAGCGCACGACGACCCGGTCGCCGGCGTAGTGGTGCACCAGGGCGGCGGCGAGCTGGGAGCGGCCGGCGTTGGCGACGCACACGAACAGCACCTGCGGCGGGCCCGCGTGCGTGCTGTTGCTGGCGTCGCGGGTCAGGTCGGTGAGGCGCTGGCGGGCGAACCGCTCGGTCAGGGTCAGCAGGTGCGCGGAGACCTTGGCCGAGCGGGCCAGGGCGGTGTACGACTCGCGCACAGTGCGCAGCACGACATCGGCGCCCAGGTCGGGGTGGGCGGTGGTGAGGTCGCGGGCGAGCCGGTCCAGGGCGGCGTCGGCGTCCTCGAGCCCGGTCAGGTGCGGGTGCGGACCCAGCGCGTCCAGAGCGGCGGGCGCGAAGGACTCCAGCAGGGTGCTGATCGCGGCCTTGTACCCGGGGGTGATGCGGTACCAGACCCAGGTGCCGCGACGTTCGGAGGCCAGCACACCGACGTCGCGCAGCACCTTGAGGTGGTGCGACACCGTCGGCTGGGACACGTCGGTCAGCTCGGCCAGGTCGCACACGCACGCCTCCCCACCCGGGGCGGTGGCGAGGAAGGACAGCATCCGCAGCCGGAGCGGCTCGGCCAACGCCTTGAGCGTGGCCGCGACCACGCCGGCTGCTTCGGTGCCGATCGCGTGCGCCTCGATGCTGGGCCCGCACTCCGGGTCCTGCACCGTCAGCGGCAGCGTGGCGTGGGTCGTCTCGGTGGTCATGACCTCACCTCGTCCAGGTCTCGCGGAACACCGTCCACCCCGCCGGTGGCGTCAGTCGCAGCGGTGGGCGCGTAGGGGTCGACGTCGAACCAGCGGCGCGCGACCCACAGGGACACGTAGACCAGGCCCACCAGGACGGGGACCTCGATGAGCGGCCCGACGACCCCGGCCAGCGCCTGCCCAGAGGTGGCGCCGAAGGTGCCGATCGCGACCGCGATCGCGAGCTCGAAGTTGTTGCCCGCGGCGGTGAACGCCAGCGTGGTCGAGCGGGCGTACCCCAGCCGCAGCGCTCGCCCGAGGACCATCCCGAGGCCCCACATGACGGCGAAGTAGACCAGCAGCGGCAGCGCGATCCGCGCGACGTCGAGCGGGTGGGACGTGACCTGCTCACCCTGCAGGGCGAACAGCAGCACGATCGTGAACAGCAGCCCGTACAGCGCCCACGGCCCGATGCGCGGAACGAACGCCTGCTCGTACCAGTCGCGGCCCTTGACCCGCTCACCGATCCGGCGCGAGGCGAACCCGGCCACGAGCGGGATTCCCAGGAAGACCAGCACGTTCAGCGCGATCTGCCCGACCGAGACCTCCAGGCCCTGGGTGTCCAGGCCGAGCCAGCCCGGCAGCACCGTCAGGTAGAAGTAGCCCAGCAGGGAGAACGCGACGACCTGGAACACGGAGTTGATCGCGACCAGGACGGCGGCGGCCTCCCGGTCCCCGCAGGCGAGGTCGTTCCAGATCACGACCATGGCGATGCAGCGCGCGAGGCCCACGATGATCAGCCCGGTGCGGTACTCGGGCAGGTCGGGCAGGAACGTCCAGGCCAGGGCGAACATCAGCGCCGGGCCGACGATCCAGTTCAGCAGCAGCGAGCTGGCCAGCAGCTTCTTGTCCCCGGTGACGGCGGCGACCCGGTCGTAGCGCACCTTCGCCAGCACCGGGTACATCATCACCAGCAGGCCCAGCGCGATCGGCACCGAGATGCCGCCGACCTCCATCGAGGCCAGCACGTCCGACAGTGCCGGCACGAGCCGGCCCAGCAGCAGTCCGGCGACCATTGCCAGCCCGATCCAGGCCGGCAGCCACCGGTCCAGCGTGGACAGCCGTCGCGTCGTCACGGCCTCCGCGCTCACCGTGCCTCCTCCAGTGCCGCGGGGAGCCCGTCGGGGTTGGGCACGGCCGGGGTGCCGGCGAGGGACTGCTCGCCCTCGGCGTCGGCCACCTCGGTGAGGTACGACTGGGCGTCGAGCGCGGCGGCGCAGCCGGACCCGGCGGCGGTGATCGCCTGGCGGTACGTGTGGTCCACCGCGTCGCCGCAGGCGAAGACGCCGGGGAGGTTGGTGCGCGTCGAGCGACCCTCGACGAGGATGTAGCCCTCGTCGTCCAGGTCGACCTGGCCCTTGACCAGGTCCGTGCGCGGGTCGTGGCCGATCGCGACGAACAGGCCGGTGGTGTCGAGCTGGCGCTCCTCGCCGGTGACGGTGTCGCGCAGCGTGAGGCCGGTGACCTTGTCCTCGCCCGAGATGCCGGCGACCTCGCTGTTCCACGCGAACTCGATCTTCGGGTCGGCCTGGGCGCGGTCGGCCATGATCTTCGAGGCGCGGAGCGCGTCGCGACGGTGCACGATCGTCACCTTCGAGGCGAAGCGCGTGAGGAAGGTGGCCTCCTCCATCGCGGAGTCCCCGCCGCCGACGACGGCGATGTGCTGGTCGCGGAAGAAGAATCCGTCACAGGTGGCGCACCAGGAGACGCCGCGTCCGGAGAGCTGCTTCTCCTCGGGCAGACCGAGCTCCCGGTACGCGGAGCCGGTCGCCAGGATGACCGCACGAGCCTTGAACGTCTCGCCGCCGCCGGTCACGACCGTCTTCACGTCGCCCGTGAGCTCGACCTGCTCGGCGTCGTCCCACAGCACGCGGGCACCGAACTTCTCGGCCTGCTCGCGCATGGCCTCCATGAGGTCCGGGCCCTGGATGCCGGCGGGGAAGCCGGGGAAGTTCTCCACCTCGGTGGTGTTCATCAGGGCACCGCCCGCGGTGACGGAACCCGCGATCACGACGGGTGCCAGACCAGCCCGCGCGGCGTACACGGCCGCGGTGTAGCCCGCCGGCCCCGAACCCACGATCACGACGTCATGAACCTGCTGCATCGACATGCCTCTATATTGAACGCCGTCGATGCAGATGTCTACTCTCGCTAGGTCGAAGGTGGGGCCGACTGCCGCACCGTGCCCAGCCTCGTCCCGCCGGCCGGCGGCCCGACCAAGGGCTTCACGCGGGTCGCGAGAGCGGCGAGCGCTGCGAGACCGGCGACGGCAGCCAGGATGACGTAGGTCGCGGGGTAGGAGGCAGTGGCTTCCTCGAGTGCGGCTGCGGCCCACGGCGCGAGGGCCATCGCCAGGGTTGTGGGTGCGTTGAGGATGCCAAACAAGGCACCGAACCTGGCGGTTCCCCACCGGTCACTGATCGCGGTGGACTGCAAGAGTGTGTAGGCGCCGCGACCGAGGCCAAGGGCGATCGCGACCACGATGAGCGCGACGGGTGGCCCGCCAAGAAGCCCGACGGCCGCGATCGCGAGGCCGACGGCGGCCAGGATGATGCTCGCGCGGGGTGCAGGCGCGGTGCGTGTCGCGATCGGGCCGTAGGCCAGGCGCCCGAGCAGCTGCCCAGCACCGGACAGGCCGAGCGCCCATGCCGCGGCCGTGGGGTTCAGGCCACGCCAGGTCAGCATCGGAACCAGGTGGATCGTGGCGGCGTACATCGCGAACGCGCCCAGCGAGGTGGCGACGGTCAGGCAGACGAACGCTCGTGACCGGGCGACAGGCCGCCACTGGTCGCCAGTCGACGTCGCGCCAGTCGACGCCGCGGTCGGTGCGTGCGATGGCCACGGGGCGCGAAGCCCGATGGCATGGGCTGGGACCGTGACGGCGGCCAGCACGGCGGCCAGGACGAGGTAGGTCTGCCGCCAGCCCATGTGCTCGATCAGGGCCGTGGTCACCGGCGCGAAGATCGTGCTGGCCAACCCGCCGACCAAGGTCAGCACGAGGAGCGCTCGGGCCCGCCCGTCGCCGTACCAATGGGTGATCGCGGTGAACGCGGGCGCGTAGAGCACCATCGACTGCGCCACCCCGGCCAAGACCCAGGCGACGACGAACCATCCCAGTGCAGGTGCGAGCGCGACGCCGACCATGGCGAGGGTCCCGAGCGCTGATCCGACGGTCATCACCGCACGGGGCCCGACCTTGTCGATGCGCCGGCCCACGAGCAGGCCGGATGCCGCGGCGGCCACCAGTGCCGCGGAGAACGCGGCCATGCTGCTGGTCTGGGTCCACCCGGTATCGGCGGTGATGGACGGCAGGGCCACCGGAAACGTGTAGTAGAGGACGCCCCAACCCACCACCTGCGTCAGGCACAGGGTGCCCAGCGGACCGCGAGTCGTCTGCGCGACGACGGCCGGTGTCACGACCGGACCAGGGCCGGGGCATGCGTCGCGACCGCGGCCGCGACGTAGGCGGCATCCCGGTGCACCCCGCGCAGCGTGTTCGACGCGAACGAGCGCTGCATCTCAAGGCCTACGTACCCGAGGCCGCGATGCGTGAGTGAGATCCCGCCGCGTTGGAGCGGCGCGCCGTGTTCGTCAAGCGCACCCAGACCACGCAGATAGCTCACAGAGGGTCGATACCCCGTCGCCAGAACGAGCGCATCCACGTGCTCGCGAGTCCCGTCACTCCACACCACGCCGTCACCATCGAGTGCGGTGAACATCGGTCGCCGGCGCACGGCTCCAGTCTCCAGCGCGACACGGTAGGAGCCGGTGTCCAGCACGAGGGGCGCACGCACCAGACGCTGGAGCACCGTCGGCGGGAGGCGATCGAAACCCAGCGTGCGGAACCAGAAGTGCACGTCTCGTCCTAGCGGTCGCTGGCTGAGGAACGCGACCGGGCTGCGAGTGGCGAGCGTCAGGTCACTGACCGCCGCCAACTCGTGGGCGATCTGCACCCCGGAGTTCCCGCCACCCACGACGATCACCCGCCGCCCCGCAAGCGAGCTGGGATTGCGATAGTCGGCGGCATGGAGCACCTCGCCGGTAAAACCCTCCAGGCCGGGCAGCTTCGGGTACACCGGATTGGCGAGCGACCCCGTAGCCGCGATCACACCATCGGCCTCCAGCTGGTCGCCCGCATCCGTGTGGACCGCGTAACCGGCCCCGGCTGCCGTCACGGCCTCGACGCGAGTGCGGATGCGGATCTCGACGCCGAGGTGGGCGGCGTACCCCAGCAGGTGGTCGACCACCTCGTCCCGGTGGGGATAGCGGTCAGGGTCTCCACCGAAGACGAACCCGGGGAAGCCGCTGTACTTGGCCGGGGAGAACAGACGCAGGCTGTCGTAGTACGACGGCCACGAACCTGCCGGCCGATCCCCAGACTCCAGCACGAGCGGCTCCACGCCGCGCTCCTGAACAGCCCGTGCCGCCGCGAGACCAGACTGCCCGCCGCCGATGATGATCACCCGATGCGTTGAAGACGTAGCCACCCGGACAATCTATCGACATTTGTAAATATATCAATGGGACGCTCTACATCCGGGCGGGCCAGGCAGGCGGGGCTGGTCACGGTCCGAGCGGCAGGGCAGGGCCGTCAGCACCCTCGCTCCGCGATCAAAACCGACCGATTTCGAGATGCGGCAGAACCCGGTTCCTGCCACGGTCGCAAACGCTTGGTTCTGACGCCGCTACTTCGGGTCGGGCGTGCAGCACCCGTCGGTGCAGCCCTCTTCGCCTTCGCCGTCGTGGGCAAGGAGCGCGCCGACCGGGGTGCAGCAGGCGTCGCCGCGCCATGCCTCAATGCCCTCCTTGATCGCGACGCCGGCGACCACGAGCGCGGCGAGCGGGTCGGCCCAGGTCCAGCCGAGGGTGGAGTTGAGGACCAGGCCAACGAGCAGGACCGCGGACAGGTAGGTGCACAGCAGGGTCTGCTTGGAGTCCGCCTCCGCGGAGGCTGAGCTCAGCTCGCGACCGGTGCGGCGCTCGAACCAGGACAGGAACGGCATGATCGCCAGGCTGACGGCGGCCAGGACGATGCCGACAGTGGAGTGGTCCGGCTCGGTCGCGCCAAACAGGGTGCGCACCGCGTCGACGGTGACGAACAAGGCCAGGCCGAAGAACGACACCGCGATCAGACGCATCGCGACCCGCTCGCGCCGATGCGGGTCGGGGGCCGCGAACTGCCAGGCGACCGCGGCCGCGGACAGCACCTCGACGACGGAGTCGAGCCCAAACCCGACCAGGGCCGCGGATGACGCGATGCGACCCGCGGTGATCGCGACGACGGCCTCGATCACGTTGTAGGTGATCGTCGCGGCGACGATCCACCGCACCCGGCGTTCCAGGAGCGCGCGACGGGCGGCCGGCAGGGGCTTGGGGCCGAGCGAGATCGAGGTCATGAGCAGGTGCACCCTTCGGGCGAGCAGCAGGTCGGATCGACGGTCACGACCAGGCGAAGCAGGTCGTCGAGGGCCGGGGCGAGGTGCGAGTCGGCCAGCCGGTACCAAATACGCCGCCCGTCCGGGATCGCCTCGACCAGGCCGCAGCCGCGCAGGCACGCGAGCTGGTTCGACATCACCTGCCGCGAAACACCGAGCGCGTCCGCGAGGTCTGCCGGGTAGGCCGGCGCCTCGCGCAGCGTGAGCATGATCCGGGTGCGGGTCTCGTCCGACAGCGCATGCCCGAGCCGCGCGAGCGCGGCGGTGTGGGTGAGCGTGACCGTCTCCATGAGCGCGACAGTACACGGGATCGTGAATCCACAACAGCCTGTATCTACCGTGGGTGGTTTCGCACCGATCAGAACCGACCGTTTCTGACCGACCGACCCGCCGCTGGCGCCGCGCCGCCGACGCGCCGTTCAAAACACCGTGTCAAAACCCCTCCCGGTTCAAAAGGTCTGGGAGGGGTTTTCGGTACCGTCTGGCGGCATGACCATCCTCTTCGGGTACGCGCGAGTCTCGACCGCCGGCCAGAGTCTCGACGGCCAGCTCGACCAGTTGCACGCCGCCGGCGTCGACGAGCGGCACGTGCGCGTCGAGACCGCGTCCGGTCGCCGCCAGGACCGGCCCGTGCTCGCCGCCCTCCTACAGGACGTCGCCGACGGTGACGGCCTGGTCGTGACGAAGCTCGATCGCCTCGGCCGCTCGATGCAGCACCTGGTGCGGGTCGTCGACGAGCTCGACCGCCGCGGCGTGCGCGTGCGGTCGCTGTCCGAGGCGATCGACACCAGCACCGCCGGCGGACGGTTCATGGTCCACCTGGCCGCCGCTCTGGCCCAGATGGAGGCCGACCTCATCCGCGAACGCACCCTGGACGGCCTCGCGGCCGCCAGAGCGCGGGGGAGGATCGGTGGCCGGCCAACGGTCATGACACCTGAGCGGATCGCTGCGGCCCGTGCGTCATACGCAGGCGGGCAGCCCATCGCGCAGATCGCCAGGGCATTCGGTGTCTCCGTGTCGACGGTCCGTCGACACGTCGTGCTTCCTGCGCGCGTGGTCGACATCTAGGACCGGATTGGCCCGCGGCCGCGAACAGCACGAGACCCGATAGTCCCCTTCGCCGTGTGCGCAGGTCTGTGGGCCCGGCCTTCTATGCTTCGGCCCGAAGGGTTGCGCGCCAAAGCGCCGCCGTCTCAGGAAGTATGGGGTGGTGCCCTCGCGGGCAAAAGAGAACCCCGGCCGCTTCATGGCTCGTGTCCAGAGAGGCGGATCCGGGGAGTTCCGTTCGAACGTACCACCTCTTCGGTCGTTTCCAGAAGAGGCCGCCAGAGATTCCGGTCACGAGTTTCGAGGTAGTGCATGGAGCAGAGCCACGTCAACGCGTTGGTCCGGGCCATCGGTCCCGACCGGTTTGCCGCGTACCTGACGTCGGCCGGCGGAGACCAAGACCTGGCGTGCCGACTGTACGTGTGGGACCGCGACGTTGCGGCCGCGCTGCTGGCAGACATCGCGATCGCAGAGGTCGCGCTGCGCAACGCGATCAACACCCGGCTCACCGCCAAGCATGGCGCTGACTGGTACACCCGCGAGATCGGCCTGGACGCACGCTGTCGGGCCAACCTCACCACGGCCTGGTACAGGCTGTCGAAGAACGAACGCAAGAAGCCGACCCCGCAGACCCCCGGCCGGGTCGTCGCCCACCTCATGTTCGGGTTCTGGACTGACCTGCTGGACGCCGGCGGCGAGATCAGCACCGCGCCACAGTCGTTCAAGGCCGACTATGAGCAGATGTGGCGCACCACCCTCGTGGGCGCGTTCCCCGGCGGCCGCACTGAAGCCGGGATGCTCGGCGAGCAGTTCACCCGCAGCTGGACCCACTCCGTTGCCGCGACCGTGCAGGCGGTGCGCAACCGCTGCGCCCACCACGAACCCCTGCTGCGCGACATCCCGCTACCCGGCCAGGCCCGGCGCATCAGCGCCCAAGCTGGCTACGAAGCGAACATGCTCCTGGTGCGCATGATCGACCGCGACCTCGCCGCCTGGCTGGACGAAACCTCGACCGTGCTCGACGTCCTCAACCAACGCCCTGTCTACTGATCGGTCCGCACCTTCGGAGTCAGGCTGTCGTTCGCGTGGCGGATGAACTTCACGAGCGCGCGTACCTGCGCCGCCAGGTCGTGCGGCATCGAGGTCTCGCTGTCCCACCGCTTGACCACCTCAAGCGCGATCCGCGCCTTGGAGACGGCACCCAGGCCCACTTTGGACCGCTCCAACGGATTTTCGTGCTTGCCGGCTTCACGCGGCTTGCTGCTTGGATGCGCGACCCGGACTGCCTCGGCGAGCAGTGCCGGCGGTACATAATTCTCAATGGTGTAGCCCGCGGTGATCCAGGCCAGCCCGTCGCCTGTGCTGAGCTCGTCGCGGACCCGGCGCTTGGAGGCATTGATGCGCTCGCCGGGTCTGCGACGGTCTGAGTCGATGACGATCGCGACGTTGCGGTTGAGGCGACGCAGCTTGATGAACTCGTCGATCAGTTCGTCGTCGGCATCCTGTGTCGTGAGGTGACTGAGCAGGCCGCCGCCGTAGAACATGATCGAGTAGTGGATGCCCTCGACCAGGTCGGGATCTTCGAGCCGGATCCAGTGGTTGATGTAAGTGCGGTCCGATGGTCCTTCGACCCAGACGATAGCGTTCGCCTGGACGATGTCCGAGGCGTGGTAGCCCAGGTCCGCGCAGATCAGGGCCCGATCGTTCGGGGTGACCGCCGGGCTGATGCGTGTACCTCCGTCGGACCATGTGGCGTGGAAGATCGTCGCGATGCTGCTGTCGAGCAAGTGGGCGGAGTGTGTGGCGATGAGGTACTGGTTGCTGGTCTCCTCGGCCAGGTAGCGCAGCAACTTCCGCTGGAGGATCGGGTGCAGGTGGATCTCGGGTTCCTCGATGCACACGAGCTTGTCCTGGATCAGGGTCGCGGCCGCGGCCAGGATGACGACCTGGTGGATCCCGGTGCCCAAGTTTCCCAGCGGAAGCACGCTGCCCCGCCGAACAACATTGATCGTGTCGCGCTCGTGCGGGATCTCCAGCTCGACCTCTCCGTCATCAAGAACTGCCCGCACGAAGTTGCGGATCTGCTCCCAGCGGCGCCTGTCGTCGCTCCTGCCCGCGGCGGGACGGTCGAGCTTGGCGAGCTCTTCGATGAGGCCGGTGCCGTCATGGCGTCGGTTCGTCCCATCCGCCACCCTTCGAATCTGACGGAACGCGTCGATCGTCTCCGCCTCCGGGAGCGGTTCTGACGGGTGTTGTGCTGCCAGGAAGGCCACGACGCGCGATCTATTGATGTCCTGCGCCGAACCACCGCCGTGTGAGGGCACGGCTCGCGCGAGGGCACGCGCTTCGCGCTCAGTCAACCCGTCAACGATGGCGTCGAGAACCTCGGCATCGAGACGCCATCCCCGGTTGACCCACCACTGATTTCCGCCCGGCCGGGTGCCAGTGGGCTCGGCGAAGTGGGTCCAGAGAAGCTGATCTCCGGTGACGGCGATGTGCTCGCTGCGGACGAGGTCGACGAGATATTGACTCTGCGGTCGGTCGTCTTCGAGGGCGTCGCCGTCGACAGCCTCGATGGCCATCGCCATCCGCAACGGGGGCACCGGCGTGATGTCGACCGGACGGTCCAGATCGTCCACGCTGACCCGCTCACGGGTGCACAGAAGCTCGGCGAAACGTAGGACGTTGGACTTGCCAGCGTTGTTCTGGCCGACGACGAGGTTGACCTTGTCGAGCGGGCCGACGTACTGCATCTGTTCCCCGAACGACCGATAGCCCGCCACGCCGAACCCCTTGAGCATCTTCATGCGGTCAATCCTGACCAGTCACTTCTCCGGTGGACAGCGCAGCCGGCGGGCATGTCGCTCTTCGATCGTGGGAACGCTCCCTGCCATCCATACCTGCACCTCAGCGCTAGGGCCCGTCGCGACCCCCACGTGAGGACCCAGGCGGCCGGCGCCCATGGTCCGGCCGCGCGCCGTGCTCGCGCCCGGTGTCGCGTGTTGGCTGTGAACGCGCTCCAGGTGTCGGCCGCGTCGGCGACGCGAGACGCGAGACGGATCGCTTCGGCCTGCTCGGCGCTCATCACCACTGCCTGCTGCTCGGTCTCCGTGCCGGAGTGAGCCGGCGGCGCCTGGCGGCACTGCTGAAGTTCGTCGACGAGCTCGGCGAACGCGCCGGGCGAGGCCAGCCAGGGGCCGCAGCGAGGGCGAGCAGGAGGAGGAGCTCCATCGTCGCGGCGTGGCCGAGTGCGCTCAGTGACCTGAATTGCTGGCAGTTCGCCCGTCTTGAGCAGTGTGTACACGGCCGGTCTCGGTGATCGCCAACTCCTCGGCGACATGCTTCACGGACAGAAGCGGGGCGGCGTCGTCATGCCCCCATCATCCCAACGACAACGTGGTCGTCAGCGAGTCATCCACAGGCGACATCGCCCCAGATGACTACTATCAGAGCCGCGTAGAAATCTGGAACGGTCCCGCCTGGGGTTCGGCCAAGTTTCCGGGGTCGGCAACGACGTGCGCGCCTGCGTCGCGGAGGCGTTGGTAGAGATCCTGGCGAGAGTCCCACTTGCCGTCGAGTCGGACCCAGTTGATGCCTTCGATGTCCGAGATGGGTCGCGTCCTCTCCGACTGCACGAAGACGGTTCGCCCCGGATCAGTCGCAATGGCCATCCCCGCCTCGAGGATGACATTCTGCCGCGCCTGACCGGTCGGCTTCTCCACCGGCTCGTCAGGCGCGAGCCTTGGATCAAGACGGGCTTCGTCGTCGGGGGAAAAGATCACGATGACGGCGGCAGCGCCCGCCATACCTGCCTTGACGATTTCGTACGTGGTGGGGGATGTCTTACCGGTGAGCTTGCGGGCATCCGACCAGGCCATGGCCCGGAGTCCGATGAAGAGCAGAAACTGTGAAACGACCTCAACCGGGCGAGTGTCACGTCCGTGCACAACGAAGATCCGTCGAGCGTCACGATCCGAGGCGGCTGGCGCGGGCTGGGGGGCGACCCCAGAGGCACGGTCCGCGGGCGGCCTCGCTGCGAAACCGTCGAGCTTGGTCGGGAGCGATCGCGGCGCCGTCGTCCGCGACGGCTCGGAAATCGCCGTTCCCGCGAGTCGGAAGCCCGCGTCGTTGAGGGTTATGCCTCGCGGGTCAAGTACTCGCTTCTTGAGAGTAGGGAAGACGGTGCCATCTCGTCGCCACGACGATTCGGGGCTGTCGATGTAGATGTAGTCGAGCATCTCAAGTATTGCAACGTCCGGTTCAGGCTCGTCAAAGATATGCCCGATGAGCTCGGCGGCTCGATCGGCCTTCGTCCCCGCCGGGTCGGTCTTGTAATCGAGCCCGAGTTCATACGTGTTCATTTGGGCGTGCGTGAGCTCGCCGTACGCCGCTGCGAGGAGTCGACGGTCCGCTGGCTGGAACACAGACGTCATGGGGTAACGATAGGGCGCACGGCCCCTCGGGCCAGGCTCGCGGCTCCGACGTGGACGCGCGCCGTTCCTGGACCCGGTCCACCTACACCCCCGGTCATGCCTCCGCGATCAGCGTGCGACGCCGTGCGAGCTGGTTATCCCCCGGTCCCGCGATCCTCGTCAGTCACGGCGGCGACGACTTCTGTGACCACCACGTCACGCCCCGTGGTGGCCTCGAGTCGCTTGGTGAGGTGCCCGGTGGCCTGGGCGAGGGTCGCGGGCGAGGTGTCCTTGATCGCCCCCGCTACGTGCCGCAAGCCCGCAAGGGCGCCTTCGACCTGCTCAAGGTCGTAGCTCGCGAGAGTGATGTCGATCGCGGCCTGAACGATCGGTCGCGCGTCGTCGACGAGCTCGGCGCGCAGCTGAGCGCGCTGCCCCGCCTTCACGAGGTCTGCGGGGTCGGTTCCGTGCTCGAGGGCGGCCGCCCGAACGGTTGCGGCCTCCTCGGATGTCAGGAGGTTCCAGAGTCGGTAGATGGCGCCCTGGCCGGCGGTGTCGGCGTCGGTGGCGTTGATGAGCCGGCCGACGGCGCCGGGGTCGATGTTGCGCAGGTGCTGCAGGTGGCTGGCGGTGACTGCGGTTCCGCAGAGGGCGAGCGGGACTAGGTCGTTGCCGGCGCGGCGTACGGCTTCGGCGTCGAGGGCGCCCTCGACGAGCACCGGGATGCCGCCACGAGCGATACGGGCCGCCGCGTCCGCGTCGAGCCCGTACAGGGCGCGGGACTTGTCGTAGGCCGGGGTGCTGGTGGTGTTGAGGTACTTCGGCGGTGCGTCGGGGTCGTCGTCGGTGGTGGGGTTCCGCCGCGCGGTGAACCCGATGATGCGGTCGCCGGAGTCGCGGATGGGCAGGACCAGGCGGTCGCGGAAGGCGTCGCCAACTCCCCCGTTCTTGGCCTCGAGGGCGAGGCCGGCGTCCAGGAGCTCGGTGTCGGTGAAGCCTCGCCGGCGCAGCGTGGGCACGAGCCGGGCCCAGCCGGCGGGCGCCTGGCCGGCGACGGTGCCGCGCAGGCCGCGGGAGGCGAGGTATCCCGTGACCCACTCCCCCGGCTGGGTGGCGTGCCAGCGCCAGTAGTCCCAGGCGGCGGTGCTCACGGCGATGATGCGCTCTGCGGTGGTGGTCATGGTCTCCTCCTCCCCCTGTCCGTCGGTCACGCGGCCGCGGCCGCGACGCGGTTGATCTGGTCGGGTCGAAAGCCGCTCCAGTGATCCTGCCCGGTGCCGTCCTCGACGACGACCACGGGCGCCTCGGAGTACCCGAGCTCCTCGGTGACGTACTCGCGCGCGGCGGGGTTCTCGGCCAGCTCGACGACGTCGACGTGTACGCCCTTGGCCTCGAGCTTGTCCTTGGTCATCTTGCAGCGCATGCACGCTGGCCCAGTGCTGTAGACGGTGACGCTGAGCATGACGCCCTCCTCGCTCACTCGGTGGGATCGTTCCTGATAGCGGAGCCAGGGCCGCCGTGAGCGGCCGGCGTGTCAACCCGCAGGGCGGTGGGGGAAGAAGTTCTCGGTCGAGGTAAGGAGCGCAGCTACGCGGCCGTGAAGTTCTGGCGGAGTCGGTGGGCCACGCGGTGTTGGTGGCCCGCTTGCACGCCGGGCGCGGCGGCCATGATGGAGCGGCAGGAACGAGCCTCACTGGTGCAGGCGCAGCCCGCGCGCAGCGCGACCGGGGTGGCGCAGGCGACGAAGTCGGCAAGCGCTTCCCCGTTGAATCGGTACATGACAGACTCGGGTCATGCGACGACGCACGACACCGGAGTCCACCCCGACCCCCCGCCCCTGGAACGCCGGACTCGACGGCCTCGGCTTCGGGGGTGACTACAACCCCGAGCAGTGGCCGCAGGACGTGCGCCTCGAGGACCTCGAGCTCATGCGCGAGGCGGGCGTCACCATCCTCAGCGTGGCGATCTTCTCCTGGGCCACGATCGAGCCGCGCGAGGGCGAGCTCGACTGGGCCTGGCTCGACGAGACGATGGACCGGCTGCACTCGGCCGGCATCCGGGTCGCGCTCGCCACCGCCACGGCGTCGCCGCCGCCGTGGCTCACCCGCCGGCACCCCGAGATCCTGCCCCGGCTGGCCGACGGCACCGTGCTGCAGCAGGGCGGTCGCCAGGCCTACGCCGTCACCCACCCCGTGCACCGCGACTACGCGCTGCGCATGACCACCCGCATCGCCGAGCGCTACCGAGACCACCCGGCGCTCGCCGTCTGGCACGTGGACAACGAGATCGGCTGCCACGTGCCGCGCGACTACTCGGACTCCGCCGCGGCGGCGTTCCGCGACTGGCTGCGGGCGCGGTACGGCACGGTCGACGCCCTCAACGAGGCATGGGGCACGGCGTTCTGGTCGCAGCGCTACGGGTCGTTCGACGACGTGCTGCCGCCGCTGGTCGCGCCGACGTTCGCCAACCCGACGCAGCAGCTCGACTTCCACCGCTTCTCCTCGGACGCGCTGCTCGACTACTACCTCGACCTGCGCGACACGCTGCGGGAGATCACGCCGGACGTGCCCGTCACGACCAACCTCATGGCGACGGCGCACTGCCGCGGCATGGACTACTTCCGGTGGGGACCGGAGCTCGACGTCGTCGCGAACGACCACTACACCTACCCCGCGGACCCCGAGCGGCACGTGGACCTCGCGTTCTCCGCCGACCTCACGCGCGGCGTCGCGGGCGGCGCGCCGTGGATCCTCATGGAGCACTCGACGTCGGCCGTGAACTGGCAGCCGCGCAACACGCCCAAGGCGCCGGGCGAGATGCTGCGCAACTCCCTGCAGCACGTGGCGCGCGGCGCGGACGCGGTGATGTTCTTCCAGTGGCGCCAGTCGCGGGCCGGCGCCGAGAAGTACCACTCGGCGATGGTGCCCCACGCCGGCCGGGACTCCGACGTCTGGCGTGACGTCGTGACGCTCGGTCGCGCGCTGCGTGCGCTGGGCGAGGTGCGCGGCTCGCGGGTGCGGTCACGCGCGGCCGTCGTCGTGGACTACCCGTCGTGGTGGGGGTCGGAGCTCGACTCGCACCCCACCCAGGACCTGCGCTACATGGACCAGGTGCAGGCCTGGTACCGGGCGCTGTGGCGGCTCGGCGTCACGACCGACCTCGTGCCGCCGGGCGCCGACCTCGACGGCTACGACCTCGTGGTGCTGCCCACCACCTACCTCGTCACGGACGCCGACGCGGCGAACGTCGCGGCCGCCGCCGCGCGCGGGGCGACGGTCGTCGTCACCTACTTCTCCGGCATCGTCGACGAGCACGACCACGTGCGCCTCGGCGGCTACCCGGGCGCGTTCCGCGACCTGCTCGGCGTGCGCACCGAGGAGTTCCACCCGCTGCAGGGGACCGAGTCGGTCCGCGTGGTCGGCAAGGCCGTCGGCGGCGAGGCCACGGCCGACCTGTGGACCGAGAAGTCGCGGGCCCTCGACGGCACGGAGGTGGTCGCGTCGTACGACGACGGCGCCCTCGCCGGGCACCCCGCGGTCACCCGCCGCGAGGCCGGGGCCGGCCGGGCGTGGTACGTCGCGACGCGGCTCGACGACGCGGGCCTGGCCGCGCTCGCCGAGCGGCTGGTCGCCGAGTCCGGCGTGGCACCCGACGTCGCCGCGCCGGCGGGTGTGGAGGTCGTGCGGCGGTGGGCCGACGACGGCACGACCGGTGACACGAGGTCGTGGCTGTTCGCCATCAACCACACGGGGGACGACGCGACGCTCGGCACGCCGCACGCTCCGGTCACCGGCACGGAGCTGCTGAGCGGCGACGCGGTCGAGGGCACCCTCGTCGTGCCCGCCGGCGCCGTGCGCGTCGTACGGGTCGACGGATGACCGACCCGCACGCTGTGGGTGCGACCGTGTCCCCTTCGGGCCCGAGAACCGGGCCACGGTCGCACCCACAGCGGCCTGGGGCCGGGCCGGTCGGGCCGTACGCCTTCGTGTTCTGGAACGACGACCTGGACGACGACGTCGCGGTCGCGCAGCTCCACGAGATCGCGGGGGCGGGGTTCGTCGGTGTGACCCTGAGCGCGCGGGTCGGGCTGAGCCGGCGGGTGGGCTACCTGACGGACGAGTTCCTGCGGCTGGTGCGCGCCGCGGTCGACGAGTGCGCCCGGCTGGGGCCGGCGGTGATGCTGTACGACGAGGCGTCGTACCCGTCCGGCTCCGCCAACGGTGCCGTCGTGGCGCGCGACCCGGCGTTCGCCGCCCGGTGCCTGGTGCCGGTGACGCACGACGTCGAGGTGCCGGTCGGCACGTCGGGCGACGAGCCGAGCGGCGATCCCGCGGACGCCGGGTACTGGCGCCCCGCGCTGGGCCGCGACCTCGACGCGCGGCTGCTGGCCGTCGTCGCGAGGCGTGGCGGCAACGGAGAGGACAGCGACGCCGTGCTGCTGCCGGTGCGCGCGCCGGGGTTGGTGCGGCTGGACCTGCCGCCCGGCGCGTGGCGCGTCACGGCGGTGTTCGACGCGGCCAGCGGGGGCACGATCCGCGGGGCGCACGCGGAGCAGGACGACGGGTCCGCGCTCGCGCCGCCGGCGGCGGACCTGCTGAACCCGGACGCCGTCGCGGCGTTCCTGGAGCTGACGCACGACGCGTATGCCGGCGCGCTCGGGGAGCACCTGGGCACCACGGTGGTCGCGATGTTCACCGACGAGCCGTTCCTGCTGGGCCGCGGGCACCGGCCGCTCGCCCGCCCGTACACGCCGGGGCTGGAGGCGGAGGTCGCGGCCGCCCTCGGCGTCGAGGTGTCGGAGGTGCTGCGCCGGCTGCCGGAGCTGTGGGACGGCGAGGGCACGCGCCCCGGCGGCACGGATCCGGACGCCACGGGGTTCGTGCGCGACTGGGACGACGCGGTCCGGGCGCGGCTGCACCGCGTGTACTACGACGCGCAGGCCGCGTGGTGCGCCGCGCACGGCCTCGCGCTGACCGGGCACCCGGCCGAGCCGGACGACCTGGCCACCGCCGCGCGCCTGCACTGGCCCGGGCAGGACACCGTGTGGCGCTGGGTGCTGCCCGGCGACGACGCGGCGACCAGCGGGGTCGACGGACCCGAGAGCACCGCGCCGAAGGTCGCCGCCAGCGCGGCCCGCGCCCGCGGCGGGGCGCCGGCGGTGACCGAGGTGCTCGGCGCGTACGGCTGGCGGCTCAGCCTCGACGAGGCGCGCTGGCTGCTGGACTGGTACCTGTCGCGCGGCGTGACGACGCCCGTGCTGCACGCGTTCTTCTCGTCCGTGCGCGGCGGGCGCGCGTTCGAGAGCGAGCCCGACCTGGGCCGCTGGAACTCCTGGTGGCCACACCTGCCGCCGCTGGTCGCCTACGTGCGGCGGGTGGCGCAGCTGCTCGACGCTGCCCCGCCGGTCTGGCCGGTCGGCGTGCTCAGCCGCGCCGATGCCGCGCCGTCGGGCCCGGTGGTGCGTGCGCTGCTGGAGGCGCAGGTCGACTTCGGGTACGTGGACCGCGACGACGAGCCCGCGGCCGCCGGGTACGCCGTCCCGCTCGATCCCGACGACGGCGTCCCCGACGTCGCGGCCCTCAAGACGCGGCTGCGCGCGGCCGGGGCCCCGGTGGTGGACGCCGAGCCCGCCGCGCCCGACCTGCGAGCCGTCGTGCTTCCGAGCGATGCCGGGTACGTGTTCTTCCACGAGGGCGAGGCGCCGATCCGCACCTGGTTGCGTCTGCCGTCCGTGCCCGACGACGCGTGCTGGTGGGACCCGTTCACCGACGCCCGGCACGCCGTCGAGCGCGACGCCGAGGGGCGCGTGCTGCTGGAGCTGGAGCGGCGCCGCACCCTGGCCCTGGTCCCGGCTGCCCGGCCTGCGCCGGCTCTCCGGGTCGGTGCGCTACACGGCCGAGGTGGACGTGCCGGACGGCGCGGGCGTGGCGCGCCTCGACCTGGGCGTCGTGGGCGAGGCCGCGACGGTCAGCGTGGACGGCGTCGTCGTCGCGCACGTGCAGGCCGCACCGCACGTGGTGGACCTCGGCGCCCTCGCCCCGGGCACCCGCACCCTCGACGTGCTGGTGAGCAACAGCGCCGCGAACTGGTACGAGGGCGACCGCCGACCGTCCGGGCTGATCGGGCCGGTCACCCTGTCCTGGTGACCCTCGGTCGTTGTGAGCGGCCGTTTGGCCCCGTTTCGATCCCGAGACGGGGCCAAACGGCCGCTCACAGCAATCCCCTGGTGGCGGACGGCGGCGAGTGCGTAGGGTGCACGGCGATGGGAACCCTGTGAGCTCACGCGCGACCGCCGTCCTCCACGACCGCCGACGCCGGCGACGGAAGGAGTCCCGCCCGTGGACCCGTCACAGCTCACCCTCACCGACATCACCCTGCGCTACGCCGACCGCGTGGTGCTCGACCGCCTGTCCCTGACCGTCTCGCCGGGCGAGCGCGTCGGCGTCGTCGGCGACAACGGCTCGGGCAAGAGCACGCTGCTCGCCGTCGTCGCGGGCGTGCTGGAGCCGCAGAACGGCACGCGCGTCGTGCGCGCCCCCGGCGGCCTCGGCCACCTGCCCCAGACGCTCGATCTTCCGCCCGCGAGCACCGTGGGCCAGGCGATCGACCACGTGCTGGCGGACGTGCGCGCGCTCGCGGCGGAGGTCGCCGCGCTCGGGGACCGGCTCGGGTCGCTCGACGGCGCCGCGCTGGACGAGGCGCTGCGCCGGTACGCGGAGCTCACGGCGCGCTTCGACGCCCGCGACGGCCGCGGCGCCGACCGCCGCGTCGACGTCGCACTCCACCGCCTCGGCCTGCCCGGCCTGGACCGCGACCGGGCGCTCGGCACCCTGTCGGGCGGCGAGCGCTCACGGCTCGCGCTGGCGGCGACGCTCGCCGCCGACCCCGAGCTGCTCCTGCTCGACGAGCCGACCAACGACCTCGACGACGACGCCCTCGACTGGCTCGCGGAGCGGCTGCGGTCGCACGACGGCACCGTCGTCGCGGTCACCCACGACCGCGCCTTCCTGGCGGGTCTCACGACGACGCTCGTCGAGGTCGACGGCGGGCGGGCCCGCCGGTACGGCACCGGGTGGTCGGGCTATCTCGCGGCGAAGGAGGCGGAGCGCGAGCAGCTCCGGCTCGCGTACGAGCGCTGGCAGGCCGACGTCGGACGGCAGCGGCGCCTGCTCGAGAGCAACGTCGAGGCCATGGAGCAGATCCCGCGCAAGCTCCCCATGGCGTCGTTCGGCTCCGGCGCGTTCCGGTCCCGGGCGCGCACCCACGGCGCCACCGGCCGCGTCCGCAACGCCAAGGAGCGGCTGCGGCGGCTGTCCGACGACCCCGCCGAGCGGCCCGCCGACCGTGCCCAGTTCCGGACGGACGTCGCCACCACCTCGGCGGACGGCGACGTCGCGGGCCCGGGGGCGATCTCCCTGGCCGAGGTCGTGGTGCGCGGCCGGCTGTCGATCCCCCGCCTCACGGTGGCCGCGGGCGAGCACGTGCTCGTGACCGGGCCGAACGGCGCGGGCAAGAGCACGCTGCTCGGGGTGGTCGCGGGCGAGGTCGTGCCGGACGCCGGGACGGTCCGGACCACGGGCGCCGTCGGGCACCTGCGGCAGACGGGCGCGTTCGCGTCGGACGACGGCCGCACCGTGCTGCACGCGTTCGCCGCCGGGCGCCCCGGCGACCTGGAGGAGCACGCGGAGGCGCTGCTCGCGACGGGCCTGTTCCGCCCCGACGACCTGCCCCGGCCGGTGCGCGAGCTGTCCCAGGGGCAGCGCTCACGGCTCGAGCTCGCCCGGGTCGTCACCACCACGACGGACGTGCTGCTCGTGGACGAGCCGACCAACCACCTCTCCCCCGCGCTCGTCGAGGAGCTGGAGCGGGCCCTCGCGGAGTTCGACGGCACCCTCGTGCTCGTCTCCCACGACCGCCTGATGCGCGAGCGCTTCCGCGGCCGCCGTCTGGCCATCGACGCCGGCGACGTCGTCGCCGACTCGCCGAGGTAGTACGAGCCCTGCCGAGGTAGTACGCGATGACCCTCGCGTACTACCTCGGCAGGGCTCGTACTACCTCGGCGGGGTGGGTACTACCTCGGCGGGGTGGGTACTACCTCGGCGGGGTCACAGGGCTCGCCAGCGCAGCTCGAGGGTGCGGGCCTGCGGGCGGAGCATCGCCGTGGGCCAGACGTCGGGGCCGCAGGCGCGCGAGCCCAGGCCGTGCTGGGCGGCGTCCACGTACAGGTGGTGCCGCTCGGGCACAGGGAGCTCGTGCGGGTGGGCGGCCGCGGAGAGCTCGTGGGCCGAGTGCCGGGCGAGCGTGAACCCGGGCAGGCGCCCGCGCGCGTCCCGGGCCGCCGTCAGCCTCGCCCACGGCTGGCCGCCGCGCTCCAGCACGAGCTCGCGCACCTCGGACCGGTGGCCCGACTCCTGGGGCCGCGCGTACGGCACGGACAGGTCGTCGATGCCGGCACGGTGACGGCCCACCACGACCGAGGAACGCACGTCCGGGTACGAGTCGTGCGGGCCCAGCCCGAACCACCCCGCCCCGTCGACGTCGGTCGGCAGCTCGAGGTGCACGCCGACGCGCGGCCACACGTCGTCCCAGTCGTCGTCGGGGGTCAGGACGACGCGCAGCACCGCCTCGACGACACCGTCCGCGGCGCGCTCCGCGGTCCAGGTCTCCTCGACGTCGATCGTCCGGCGGCTCTGCGCGGCGGACACCCGCCGTAGCACCCGCAGCCGGTCGGCCGACTCCTCGACGTCGACGGTGCGGTGCACGAGCCGGTCCAGGCCCTGGCGGCGCCAGCGGTCCGCGGCGGACGGCGCGGGCGTGCCGCGCCACGGGAGCGTGGTCGGGTCGTCGGCGTCGTAGCTCCCCATCGCGGCGCCGCGGTCGTTGTCCGTGGGCGCGCGCCACAGCTCGACGCGCGGCGCGGACACGTCCGCCCCGGCCAGGGAGACGAGCTCCGGGCCGTGGAACGCGACGGGAGCGTCCGCGAGCGCCACGGCCGGGCGGCGCGTGCGGGCGGCCGCCCGCGTCGGCAGCGCCCACTGGTCGCGCGCGACGACGTGCCCGGCGTCGGCCCACGACGCGGCCTCGCGCAGCGCCAGCTCCACGGTGAGGAACGCCTCCACGCCCGGGCCCGCCTCGGGCAGCGACGCCGGGTCGAGCAGCGCGACGTCGGCCCGCTCCCCCGCCGCCACCGACGCGCGGTCCTCGCCCGAGGCGACGACCTCGCCGTCGTGCTCGACCCGCCAGCGGAGCACGAGGTCGGCGGTGTCCGCGGTGTGCCGGCGGTTCCAGACCTCGACGGCTCCCGTCTCCCCGGCGGGCCGCACGACGACCGGCCGCTCGACGTGCCAGAACTCGACCAGCCCGGGGCTGGGGGTGTCGTCGGACAGCACCATGCCGTCCATGACGAAGTTGCCGTCGTGCACCACCTCGCCGAAGTCGCCGCCGTACGCGAAGTACTCGACGCCGTCGGGGGTGGTGGTGCGCAGGCCGTGGTCGCGCCACTCCCAGATGAACCCGCCGTGCAGCCGCGGGTGGGTGTCGACGAGCTCGCGGTACTGGTCGAGCGCGCCGGGGCCGTTGCCCATGGCGTGCGCGTACTCGCACAGCAGGAACGGCTTGGACCGCTGCCGGGCCGAGTCGGCGATGCTGCAGCCGAGCAGCGGCGACAGGTCGCCCCCGTCCACGGAGCTCCCGATCGACGCCGTCTCCGGCACCGTCGAGTACATCCGCGAGTAGACGTCCGTGTACTCGCCGGCGTAGTCGCCCTCGTAGTGCACGGGCCGCGAGGGGTCGCGGTGGTGGGTCCACTCGGCCATCGCGGCGAGGTTGGCGCCGGTACCCGACTCGTTGCCGAGCGACCACAGCACGATGCTCGGGTGGTTCTTGTCGCGCTCGACGGTGCGCCGGACGCGGTCGAGGTAGGCGTCGCGCCAGCGCGGGTCGTCGCTGGGGTTGTCCACCCAGCCGCCGGCCTCGAACCCGTGCGTCTCCAGGTCCGTCTCGAGGATCACCCACAGGCCCAGCTCGTCGGCGAGGTCGAGCACCCGGGGGTGCGGCGGGTAGTGGCTGGTGCGGATGGCGTTGACGTTGTGCTGCTTCATCCGCGCGAGGTCGGCGCGGGCGTGCTCCTCGTCGAAGACGCGCCCGCGGTCGGGGTGGGTCTCGTGCCGGTTCATCCCGGAGAACACCACGCGCCGGCCGTTGACGAGCAGCTGGTCGCCTACGATCTCCACCCGCCGGAAGCCCACCCGGAGCGCGACGGTCTCGCCCGACGACGCCACGGTCGCGTCGTAGAGGCGCGGCACCTCCGCCGACCACGGCTCGACGACGCCCACCGCGACGGGCGCCACGTCCTGGGGCGTCTCCCACACCGTGTCGACGCCCAGCTCGGGCACGCGCAGCCGCACCGGGTACGCGGCGGCGTCCGCCCGCACCTCCGGCACGAGGACGCCCTCGGACGTCGTGGGGTCGAGGTCGGCGTCCAGCCACACGTCGTCGAGCGCGCCCACGGGGCGGTGCAGCAGCGTGACGTCGCGGAAGATGCCCGGCAGCCACCACTGGTCCTGGTCCTCGAGGTAGCTCGCGGCCGACCACTGCACCACCCGCACGGCGACGGTGTTGGTGCCGGGGCGCACGGCGTCGGTGACGTCGTACTCGTGCGCGAGGCGGCTGCCCGACGCCGACCCGACCTCCACGCCGTTGACCCACACCGTGAAGAACGACTCCACGCCGTCGAACCGCAGCAGCACCCGGCCGTCCGCGGTCCACGACGCGGGGACGTCGACCTCGCGGCGGTAGTCGCCGGTCGGGTTCTCGTCCGGCACGTGCGGAGGGTCCACGGGGAACGGGAACTGGACGTTCGTGTAGATCGGACGGCCGTGGGCGCCGTCGCCGACGAGCACCCAGTGCGCGGGCACGGGGATCTCGCCCCACCCGGCGTCGGGCGACGGCGCGTAGTCGGGCTGCGCGAAGTCGGCGGGCGACTCCCCAGCGGGGAGCACGCCGTGGGCGCCCGGGGACCCGGGGACCCCCGCCAGGAGGCGGAAGCCCCACGTGCCGTCGAGGGAGACCCGCGGGGCGTCGCCGGTGGGGGCGGACCGCGGCGGCTCGACGCGCCCCGACCAGGGCGCCCGGGACTCGTGCGGGAGCGGGGACAGCATCGTCATGCGGCGATCATGCCTTCACGGCACCTTCCGTCAGGCCGCCGCGCCAGAACCGTTGCAGCACGATCATGGCGACGGCGAGCGGGATGACCGAGAGCAGCACGCCCCCGGTGGTGAGCTCGTAGAACTCGGGCAACCGGTCGGTCTGGCTGTTCCAGTTGTTGAGCCCGAGGGTGATGGGGTAGAGCTCCTGGTCGCTGAGCATCACCAGCGGCAGGAAGTAGTTGTTCCAGATGCCGACGATCTGGAAGAGGAACACGGTCACGAGGGCGGGCGTCATGATGCGCAGCCCCAGGGTGTGGAAGATGCGCAGCTCCCCCGCGCCGTCGATGCGGGCGGCCTCGACGATCGAGGAGTCCACGGTGGCGTCGGCGTAGATGCGGCACAGGAAGAACCCGAACGGCGACACCAGGGACGGGATCAGCACGCTCCAGTACGTGTTGGCGAGCCCGAGCTGGCTGAACAGCAGGAACAGCGGCAGCGCGGTGGCGGTGCCGGGCACCAGGACGCCGCCGAGCACGAGCCCGAAGACGAGGTTCCGCCCCCGGAACTGGTACTTGGCCAGGGCGTACCCGCCCGCAGCGGCCAGGTACGTGGCCAGCAGACCGCCCACCCCGGCGTACAGGACCGAGTTGGCGAACCAGCGGATGAAGACGCCGCCGCCGTAGGTGAGCACGGCGGCGAGGTTGTCGAACAGGGCGAACGTGTTGCCGAACCAGAAGCCGTTGGTGCCGAACAGGTCGTCCGTCGTCTTGGACGCGGCGACGACCACCCAGTACACGGGCACGAGGAAGTAGATCGCGACGACGACGAGGATGCCGGTGACGAGGATCGTCGTGCCGGGGCGGCGGCCCGCGCCGGAGCCCCGGGTGGCCGGGGCGTCGGGGACGTCGGTGCGCTGCGGCGCGCTGGAGACGGTGGCGGCGGTCATCGCGAGCTCCTGTTCGTCAGCCGGAGGAATACGAAGGACAGCGCGAACGCCACGAGTGCGATGAGCACCGACTGGGCGGCGGCGACGTTGTAGTCGTTGTAGGCGAAGGCGGTCGTGTAGGCGGACAGGTTCGGCGTGAACTGCGAGTCGATCGCGGGCGACACCGTCTGGAGCAGCTGCGGCTCGGCGAAGAGCTGCAGGGTGCCGATGATGGAGAAGACGGTCGTGAGCACGAGCGCCGGGCGAATGAGCGGCAGCTGGATGCTCCACGCCGTGCGCCACGGGCCTGCGCCGTCCACGCGCGCCGCCTCGTACACCTCCGGCGGGATCGCCTTGAGCTGGGCGACGATGATGAGCATGTTGTAGCCCGCGTACGTCCACGTGACGATGTTCGCGATCGACCACAGCACGGTCCCGGCGCCGAGGAAGTCGGGCGTGAACCCGAACAGCGTCTCGGTGAGGTCGATGATCGGGCTGAGGCCGGGCACGTAGAGGAACGACCAGAGGATGGTCGCGATGACGCCCGGGATGCCGTAGGGCATGAAGAAGGTCGCGCGGAAGAAGCCGGGCCAGCGCGCCGACGCCGACTCGAGCAGCAGCGCCAGCACCGTCGCGGCGATGATCATCACCGGCACCTGCACGACGCCGAACAGCAGCATGCGCCCGATCGACGCGATGAAGTTCCCGTCCTCCAGCGCGATCCGGTAGTTCTCGAACCAGGCGAACCCGGTGGTGACGCCCTGCTCGCCGAACAGGCCGGCGCGGGTGACGGTGGTGAAGCTCTGCCCGATCGCGACGATGATCGGCAGCACGAACGTCAGCAGGAACAGCGCGAGGAACGGCCCCACGAGGATCCACGGGGCGCGGTCGACGGCGGTGCGTCGCCTCTTCGCCGGGCGGGACGACGGTCGGGTCGCGGCGCCGGTCGTGGCGCCCGTGCGGGTGGTCGTCGTCGTCATCGCTCCGCCTTCCGGATGGTCAGGCCCTTCTGCCGGAACACCTCGATGGTCCGCTCCTCCGCGGCGACGACCGCGTCGACGAGGGTGCCGCCCGTCGCCTTGCGCCGGAAGCCGTCGCCGAGGATGTTGAAGGTCTGCTGCGTGATCGGCCACCACTGCCAGTCCGGGTTCTGCTGCTGCGTGGCCGGCTGGAAGACCTCGGTGTTGTAGCTCTGGCCGCTGAAGAACTCGCTCGGCTTCTCGCGCGCCGCGCCGATGTAGTCGCGGGCGGGCGACCACCCGATGCCGGAGTGCTCGATCATCGCGTCGATGCCCTCGGGGTCGGTGTTCATCCAGACGGCGAACTCCATCGCCTCGCGCGGGTGCTTGCTGTTGGCCAGCACCGCCGACGTCGAGCCGCCGATGAACGACGACCCGTAGCCGTGCTCCCAGCGGGGCGCGGGAGCCACCTTCCACTTGCCCTCGGCGCCGCTCACGCTCTGCAGCAGGGCGTCGCCCCAGCTGGCGCTCACCAGCGACGCGATCTGGTCGTGCGCGGCGGCGGCGTACCAGCCGGGCGTGTACGGGTTGGCGGCCGTGGTGACGAGGTCGTCGTCGATCACCTGGTCGAAGAAGCGCGCGACCTCGAGCGTCGTCTCGCCCGCCATGTCGATGACCCAGCCGTCCTCCGCGCTGCGCAGCCAGACGGCGCCGGCCTGCATGGCGTGAGCGGTGAACGCCGACGTGTCGTCCAGGGGGAAGGAGTCGATGTAGACGCCGGCCTCCCGGAACGCGGGCGCGACCTCGGCCCACTGCGCCCAGGTGGTCGGCACCTCGACACCGACCTGCTCGTAGAGGTCGGGCCGGTAGTACATGCCCACCGGGCCGGAGTCCTGCGGGATGCCGTAGACGCCGCCCGCGAAGCTCACCTGGCTCCACAGCGTCTGGTCGAACTTGTCGGCGTGCTCGGAGACGCCGTACCGCTCGAGGTCCACGAGGCCGTTGACCAGCATGAACTCCGGGATGGTGCGCATCTCGACCTGCGCCAGATCGGGCCCGCCGCCGGCCGCGAGCGCCGAGTACATCTTCTGGTAGCCGCCGTCGTTGCCGCCGGGGATCCAGGAGACCTGCACCTGGACGTTCGGGTTCTTGGCGTTCCACACGTCGGCGACCTTCTGGAGGTCCTTGAGCCACGCCCAGTACGTCAGCGTGACCTTCTCTCCCGCCGCCGCGGGCACCACCGGCTGCGTGTTGACCGAGGTCGTCCCGGGTGTCGCGCACCCGGCGAGCAGCGCCGCCGCTCCCCCGGTGAGCCCCCAGCCGAGGAGCTCCCGTCTCGTGACCTGTCGCATCCATCCCTCACTTCGTCGTGACGTCAGCCGGGCGCGTGCCCCGGGCGCGTGAGCATGGTCACGTTAACAGTGACGCCGTCGCGCCTGTCCAGACCGTCCCGAGGAGTGATCCCGCACCCCCGCGAGGTAGTACCCACCTCCGCGAGGTAGTACCCACCTGCGCGAGGTAGTCGAACCTGGTCAGAGGGGTACTACCTCGCGGAGACCTGTACTACCTCGCGAGTTCCGGTACTACCTCGCGGAGGTGGTCGACGACGGCGTCGACCAGCCGGCGGTCGGTGCCCGCGCCGCCGGGGAGCAGCCCCGGCAGGGCGAGCAGCGCGCGGGCGACGGCTGCGGCGTCGTCGACCCCGGCCCGGGTGACGACGTCGGCGAGCTCCGCCGCCCGCGGGTCGTCCATCCGCCGGCCGGTGGCGGTCTCGCGCCGCACCACCTCGCTCCACGCGGCGAGCGCGAAGGCGACCCCCGAGGGGACGGCGCCCGCCGCGAGCCGGTCGGCGACGACGCCGCCCCACCGGAACGGGATCTTCTGCGTGCCGTCCATGGAGACCTGCACGGTGGTGTGGCCGGTGGCCGGGTTGGCGAACCGGTCGAGCAGCGACTCCGCGTAGGCGTGCAGGTCGGCGCCGTCGGGGGGCGTGAGCGTCGGCAGCGCGTCGTCGAGCATGAACGCGCGGGCGCGCTCGTGCAGCGCGGGGTCGGTCACGGCCTCCGCGAGCGTCGCGTGCCCGGCCAGGCGGCCGGCGTACGCGAGCAACGAGTGCGTGCCGTTGAGCAGCCGCAGCTTGGCCTGCTCCCAGGGCGCGACGTCGTCGGTGAAGGTCGCGCCCGCCTCCTCCCAGGCAGGGCGCGGCCCGGCGAACCTGTCCTCGATCACCCACTGACGGAACGGCTCGCCGACGACGAGCCCCTCGTCGCGCGCGCCGAGCGTGCGCTCCACCGCGTGCCGCTGCTCCGCCGTCGTGGCGGGCACGATCCGGTCGACCATCGAGCACGGGAAAGCGACGTCCGTCGCCAGCCACGACCGCAGCCCCTCGCCGGCCCCGTCCGGCAGCGCGGCGTCCACCGCCTCACCCACGAGCCGCTCCAGGACCCGCCCGTTGTCGACCATGTTGTCGCAGGTCAGCACCGTGATCGGGCGACGTTCCCCCGCCTCCTGGCCGGCGCGCCACCGGGCGGCGAGCCCTCGCACCAGGAGGCCGACGGCGGTCGTCCCGGGCGCCGCCGTGTCCCCGGCGGCGAGGGCGTCGAGGTCGGGGCGCACGCGCGCGACGTCGAGCCCGCCGTCCGCGCCCCGCGCGTACCCCTTCTCGGTGACGGTGAGCGTCACGACGTGCGTGGTCGGCGCGGCCATCGCCTCCAGCACCCGCGCGGTCTCCTCGGCCGGCCAGGCGACGTCGAGCACCGACCCCACGAGGTCGAGCCGGGACTCGTGCGTGCCCGCGGTGAGCACCGTGTAGACGCCGCCCTGCGGACGCAGCTGGTCGCGCACGGACGCCGAGCGCTGCGTGACGCCGAGGATGCCCCAGCTCCGGTCGCCCGTCGCCCGGGCGGCCAGCTCGGTGAACACCGCCTGGTGGGCCCGGTGGAACGCCCCGATCCCGAGGTGCACGATGCCCACCCGGTCGGGGTTCACGGGCGTGTCGAGGTGCGCGGGCAGGGCGGAACGGTGGAGGCGGTCAGTCGTCACGGGCTTCCTTCACTTGGGCGACCAGCTGGGTCGGGTTCACGAATCTCAGGGCGGCCACGAGCATGACGAGCATCGTCGTCGTGTACATGACCGCCATGGCGGAGACGAGCTGGCGGGCCTCACCGCCGCCCGCCGACGTCATGGCCCGGTAGATCGCCACGACGAGCGTGTCGGACTGGGGCCCCGAGACCAGGAACGTCAGCTCGAACATCCCGACCGTCCGCACGAGCACGAGGATCGACGCGGCGAGGATGCCCGGCACCAGCAGCGGCGCCAGGACGCGGGTGAACACCTGCCGCATCCCCGCGCCGCACATGCGCGCCGCGGACTCGATCGCCGGGTTGATCTGCTCGATGAACGGCGTCATGGTCAGGATGACGAACGGCACGGACGGGACGAGGTTCACGAGGATCACCGCGATCACGGACCGCCCCAGCCCGAACGCGTACATCACCGTGGCGAGCGGGATGCCGAAGGTGATGGGCGGCATGAGGATCGGCAGCAGGAACAGCACGTTCACCAGTCGCTTACCCGGGAAGCTGCGCCGCGCCAGGAGGTAGGCGGCGGGCACCCCGATGAGCACGGACAGCACCACGACCGCGAGCGCCACCCCCACCGTCACGCCCACGACGTGCGTCAGGTCGAACCGGTCCCACGAGCTCGCATACCACTCGGCGGTCCACTCGGCCGGCAGCCAGGTGTCGAACCACGACCGGCCGAACGAGTCCACGACGACGGCCACGAGGATGCCGAGCAGGAAGACCAGGAACGCGGCCATCCCGGCCCACACGAACCAGGTGGACGGCGACGCGGCCAGCGACCGCTCCCCCGGCGGCCGGCCCGCGGCGCCCCGGGCACGGGGCGGGTCCTGCGTCAGGCCCTGGGCCGGACTCTGCGTCACGCTCATCCCTTGCCTCCTGTCGATCCCTTGTAGAGCAGCGACCGCCAAGCGAGCACGACCGCGACGACGAGCAGCTCGACCACGCCCATCATGAGCGCGATCGTCGAGGCCATCGCGTAGTCGTTCTGCTCGCCGAAAGCGCGGAACGCCATCAACGACATGACGCGCGTGGAGCCCATCGCGTCACCGACGAGCCGGGCGGACGGGAACACCGAGAACGCCAGCACGAACGTGAGGATGAACGTGGTGGCCAGGCCGGGCGCGAGCAGCGGCAGGGTGATGCGCCGGAACCGCTGCCACCAGCCGGCGCCCAGCGTGCGGGCGGCCGAGTCGAGCGACGGGTCGATGCCCGACAGGTAGCTCGACACCAGCAGGAACGCGAACGGGAACCCGGTGATGATCAGCGAGAACATCACGCCGGTGTAGTTGTTCACGAGCTGCACCGGCTGGTCGACGAGGCCCGTGGCGAGCAGGAACCGGTTGAGCCAGCCCTGCCGCCCCGCGAAGATCAGCAGGCCCTGCGCGGTGAGCACCGTGCCGAGCGTGATCGGCAGCACGAGCACCGACGTCATGAGGCGCTTGAAGCGGAACTTGCGCCGCAGCACCATCGCCACCGGGATCGACGCGACCACGTTGAACAGCGCCGCCGGCAGGGCCAGGCGCATCGTGATCCAGATCGAGTCGAAGACGAACGGGTCGCGGAAGAACGCCACGTAGTTCGCCAGGACGCCGCCGCCCCACTGCTCCTGCGTGGCGAGGCTGGGCTGGAACGTGAGCCCGATCCCGTACGAGAACGGGTACACGAACAGCGCGAGCGCGAAGACCAACGCCGGCACCATGAGCCACAGCGACGAGTCGATGCCGCGCTCCGCCAGCCGGTGGCGCAGGCTCGCGGTGCTGCGGGCCGGGCGCTCGGCGAACGCCGTCATGCCGCCGTCACCGCCTCCGCCCGCTCGGCCGCCGCGGGCGCCGACGTCAGGTCGGCGGGGAACACGAGCACGCGCTCGGCGGCCGCCGTGAGACGCACGGTCTCGCCGACGGCGGGCGCGACCGGCGTGCGCACGTGCAGCGTGGTGCCGTCCGCCGTCTGCACCACGACGGCGAACTCCCGGCCGTGGTACTCGACCACCGCGACGACGCCCTCGACGGCGTTGCCGTCGCGCGGCTCCTGCCCGGGGGCGAGCACGGTCAGGTCGTCGGGCCGCACCGCCACGCGCACCTCGCCGGCGGCGCCGGCCTCGCCGACGGTGCGGCCGTGCAGCGTCAGCGCGCCGACCCGCACCGTCGCGGCTCCGGCCCCCTCGCCGCCCCCGGCACCCCCGCGCACGACGTCGCCGGCGAGGATGTTGCGGTACCCCATGAAGTCGGCGACGTGCCAGTTGCGCGGGTGGTCGTACAGGTCGTCGGGGGTGCCGATCTGCTGGACCCGGCCCTCGCGCAGGACGACGAGGCGGTCGGCGAGCGACAGCGCCTCCTCCTGGTCGTGCGTCACGTAGATCGTCGTGAGGCCCAGCTCCTGGTGCAGCCGCCGGATCTCCGTGCGCATGTCGAGCCGCAGCTTCGCGTCGAGGTTCGACAGCGGCTCGTCCATGAGCACGAGGGACGGCTCGAGCACGACCGCGCGCGCGATCGCGACACGCTGCTGCTGCCCGCCGGACAGCTGGCCCGGCAGCTTCTTCGCGTGCTCCTGGAGCTTCACGAGCCCGATGGCCTCCGCGACGCGGCGCGCCACCTCCGCCCGCGGCAGGCCGCGCATCTGCAGCCCGAACGCGACGTTCTTCTCGACCGTGAGATGGGGGAACAGCGCGTAGCTCTGGAACACCATGCCGAAGCCGCGCTTCTCGCTCGGCACGGTGTCCACGCGGCGCCCGTCGAGCAGGATCTGCCCGTGGGTGAGCGGGAGCAGGCCCGCCAGGCAGTTGAGCGCCGTCGACTTGCCGCAGCCCGACGGGCCGAGCAGGGCGATGAACTCGCCCGCCCGGACCGTCAGGTCGAGGCCCGCCAGCGCCTGGTGGCCGCCGAAGCTGCGCCCGACGTCGCGCAGCTCCAGCGACGAGAACGTGCCGGCCGTGATCGCCATGCGGACCTCACTCCTCCGTGTACTTGCCGGCGCCGATCTCGCGGTCCCAGATGTCGAAGGCCTTGACCATCGCGTCGGGGGCGAGCGGCGTCGTGGACGGGGCCGACTCGATGAGGTCGTCGTACCAGTCGCGGCCGAACTCCTCGATCGTCTGCTGCGACTCCGCCGGGGCCTTGTCGAGCGTCGCGCCCTCGACCGCCGGGCCCGGGTAGAAGTAGCCGTGGTCGTACGCCTTGGCGTTCTGCTCCGGGGTGAGCACGTCCTGCAGCAGCAGGAGGATCGCCGAGACCTTGTCCGCCGACTGCCCCTTCGGGATGGCGGCGTAGTGCGCGTCCGTCACCCAGGTGAACTCGTCGAACGCCCCGGCCTCCAGCGTGTTCGGCAGCCGGCCGTCGCTGCGCGGCTCGATCTCCCAGCCGGTCGTGGTCGGGATCATGCTCCAGGTGCCGTCACCGACGTTGGTCACGACCTGCCCGGTGCCGGTCGGGTAGTTGTCGACGTACTGGCCCAGCTCCTTGAGGTAGGCCCAGGTCTTGTCCCAGCCCTCCTCGGGGTCCTGCGGGTCCTCGTCGCCCAGGATGTACGGCAGGCCCATGAGGAACGTGCGGCCCGGCCCGGAGTTCGCGGGCCGCGCGTAGCCGAACTTGCCCGGGTTGGCCTTCGCCCACGCGAGGAGCTCCTCCGGGGTGGTCGGCGGGTCCGTCACGACCTTCGGGTCGTACTGCAGCAGCGGCCCCGACGGGTAGTAGGTGACGACGACCCCGTAGCCGTCGGCGAGGTCCTGCATGGCCGCCGCCGGCTCGAGGTAGTTCTCCTGGTTGGACAGGCGGTCGCCGAAGTCGTCGACGACGGGCACCCACAGGTCCTGCGCGATGCCGGCGGACAGGCCGTCGTTGCCGGTGAGCACGAGGTCCACCGACAGGTTCCCGGAGTCCACCTGCGGCTTGACGATGCCCGTGACGTCGGGGGCGCCGCCCGTCTCCCAGGTGACGGACGAGATGACGTCGGGGTGCTCCTCGACGAAGGCGTCGACCATCGGCTCGGTGAGCTTCTGGTTGCCCGCGACGTCGAGGATGTGGAGCTCGACGGGCTCCGAGGGCGTCTCGGGGACGTCCGCCGCGTCGGTCACGGCGGGCCCGCTGCCGCCGCCCTCGGGGGCGGGTGGGGCGCAGGCGGCGAGCAGCAGCCCGAGGCCTGCGGCGCCGACGACGGCGACGGCGCCGGCGTGCGAACGGATGGGGCGCATGACTACCTTCCTTCCCCCGGGCGGCGGTGCCCGGGAACGGAGCCCGGACGTCGACGGCGACGCCGGGCCGGGAGTGCGGGGGTCACGTCAGGCCGGCGGGACCCCGGTCGAGTCGCGGATCACGAGCTCCGCCGGCAGCCGGTGCCGGGCGCTCGCGAGGGCCTGGTCGTCGACGTGGCCGACGTCGAGCCAGGACAGCAGGAGGTCGACGGCGCGGCGCCCGAGCCCGGTGCGCGGCACGCGCACGGTGGTCAGCGCGGGCGACACGAGCGTCGCGACGTCCACGTCGTCGAACCCGACGACGCTCATGTCCTGCGGCACCCGCACGCCCCGGCCGCGGAGCCGGTCGAGGATGCCGAGCGCCATGAGGTCGTTGAACGCGACGACGGCGGTGACGCGCTGCGCGACGGCGTGGTCGGCGGCCGCGAGGCCGCCGGAGAAGTAGGGGCGGAACGAGCCGAGCTCCACCAGCTCGACGTCGCCCAGGCGCTCCGCGGCGACGCGGAGGCCGTCGGCGCGTCGGGCCCCGGACCACGACGTGACGGGCCCGGCGGCCACGCCCACGCGGCGGTGGCCCAGCGCGTGCAGGTGCCCGAGCAC
>Ga0180221_1000217_pt1 | contig 64612 bp, 51 predicted proteins | sample eDN5th37CKraftMG_FD_151339 | JGI IMG/M metagenome (GOLD analysis project Ga0180221, IMG submission 151339) | Enriched Miracle-Growth compost microbial communities from Emeryville, California, USA - eDNA 5th pass 37_C Kraft MG (version 2) (version 2) ... | reverse complement strand
GGTGGCGACCAACCCGACCTGCTTTGCCGAGCCGCATTTCCATGAGGCGCACGACGTGATGCTGTGCATCGCCGACAGCGCCTATGTGGAGACGCCCGACCGGCGGACCAGTTCGCCCGATGCCTGGATGAAGCCGGCGGCCGAGATGAAGCGGCTGTTCGAGGATTTGCCCGAAGCGCTGGCGAACACGCTGGTCGTGGCGCAGCGCTGCGCGGTGGCCGCGCCCAAGCGCAAGCCGATCCTCCCCAGCCTCGCGGGCGATATCGAGGGTGAGGCGCGGATGCTGCGCGAACAGGCGAGTGCGGGGCTGGAGGCGCGGCTTGAGAAACTGGGCATCGTCGACGAGGAAGCGCGCAAGCCCTATTTCGATCGGCTGACATTCGAGACGGACATCATCGTCCAGATGGGCTTTCCCGGTTACTTCCTGATCGTTGCCGACTTCATCAAATGGGCGAAGTCGCATGACATTCCAGTGGGACCGGGGCGCGGATCGGGCGCGGGGTCGGTGGTGGCGTGGGCGCTCACCATCACGGATCTCGATCCGTTGCAGCTTGGCCTGCTGTTCGAACGCTTCCTGAACCCGGAACGCGTGTCGATGCCGGACTTCGACATCGACTTCTGCGAAACGCGGCGCGGCGAGGTGATCCGTTACGTCCAGAATAAATATGGCGCGGACCATGTGGCGCAGATCATCACCTTCGGAAAGTTGAAGGCGCGCGCGGTGCTCAAGGATACGGGGCGCGTGCTCCAGATGAGCTATGGGCAGGTGGACCGGCTGGCGAAGCTGGTGCCCAACCATCCGACCGATCCCTGGACGCTGGAACGATCCCTGAACGGCGTGGCGGAGTTCCGGACGGAATATGACAATGACAATCAGGTCAAGCGCCTGATCGACTATGCGATGAAGCTGGAGGGCTTTCCGCGCCATAGCTCGACCCATGCGGCGGGCGTGGTGATCGGGGACAGGCCGCTCAGCCAGCTTGTTCCGCTCTATCGCGATCCGCGATCCGACATGCCGGTGACGCAGTTCGACATGAAATATGTCGAAGGGGCGGGGCTGGTGAAGTTCGACTTTCTCGGCCTCAAGACGCTGTCGGTGTTGCAAAAAGCCGTGCAGTTGCTGGCCGCGCGGGGCGTGGAAGTCGATCTCGACAGCCTGAGCTGGGATGATCCGGCGGTCTACGACCTGCTCCAGCGCGGCGACACGGTGGGCGTGTTCCAGTTGGAATCGGAGGGGATGCGGAAAACCCTTGCCGCCGTGCGTCCAACCAATTTCGGCGACATCATCGCGCTGGTGTCGCTCTATCGCCCCGGCCCGATGGACAATATCCCAATGTTCGGCCGTCGCAAGAACGGCCAGGAAGAGATTGAATATCCTCATATTCTCCTGAAACCGATTCTCGAAGAGACCTACGGCATCTTCGTCTATCAGGAACAGGTGATGCAGGCCGCGCAGATATTGGCGGGCTATTCGCTGGGCGACGCGGACCTGCTGCGCCGCGCCATGGGCAAGAAGATCAAGGCGGAGATGGACGCGCAGCGCGCCCGCTTCGTGGAGGGCTGCGCCAGGAGCGACATCAAGCCCGCCAAGGCCAATGAGCTGTTCGACTTGATCGACAAGTTCGCGGGCTATGGTTTCAACAAGAGCCATGCGGCGGCTTATGCGCTGCTCGCCTATCAGACGGCGTGGCTCAAGGCGCATTATCCGGCGGAGTTCTATGCCGGGTCGATGGCCTTCGATATCCACCTGACCGACAAGCTGACCGTGTTCGTGGACGATATGCGGCGCATGGGGCTGACCTGCCTGGCGCCTGACATCAACCGGAGCGAGGCGGATTTCTCGGTCGAGGCGGTGGAGGTTGAGGGCGACGATCCGCGTCTGGGCTTTGCGGTGCGCTATGCGCTGGGCGGCCTCAAGGGCGTGGGCGAGAAGGCGATGGAACAGCTAGTCGAGGAACGGGAGGCGCGAGGGCCTTTCCAGTCGCTCGACGATTTCGCCGACCGGATCGAGCCGCGGATGCTCAACCGGCGGCAGTTGGAAAGCCTTGCGGCGGCGGGGGCGTTCGACGACATCCATGCCGATCGCGCGGGAGTTCATGCGGCGGCGGAGACGATCCTGACCGTGGCGGCGAGCAATGCCGAGGCGCGGGCGAGCGGGCAGGGCGGATTGTTCGGCGGGGAGGAGACTCCCCATGCCGATGTCCGCATCCCGCCGCATCAGACATGGTCCACGGCGGACCGCATGGCGCAGGAGAAGGAGGCGTTCGGCTTCTATTTTTCGGCGCATCCAGTGGATCGTTACCGGCATCTGGCCGATGCGCGCGGGGCGAAAAGCTACGGCGCGATCTGTTCGGAGCCGGTGGCCGAAGGCGGGCGCATCAATGGCGTGATGGCGGCGATGGTCGAGGATGTGCGCTGGCGCGAGACGAAGCGCGGGGCGCGCTATGCGGCCGCGACCTTCTCCGACAATAGCGGGCAGTTTCAGGCGAGCTGCTTCGACGAGGATGCGTGCAAGGCGATCGAGGACATGGCGCGGGAAGGCGATTGCGCACTGCTGATGGTGGAACTGGACCGCTTGCCGGGTGAGGAAACGCCGCGCGTCACGGTCCGGGGCGTCGAACCTTTCCGGCAGCTTGCCAATGCGTCGCGGATGGAATTGACCGTGGATGTCAGCGACCCGATGGGCGTGGCGGCGCTGGCGCAACTATTGTCGCGGGCGCGAGGCGGACGGAGCGAGGTGTTCCTGCGCGCGCCGGTGCGGGACGGAAAGGCGGCGCGGATTTTCCTGGGCGACGACTATGCCATCGGCGCGGATCAGGTGGACGCGATTGCGCTGATTCCGGGGCTTGCGATTCATGCCTTCGAGCGGATGGAGCCGAAGGCGGACGGTTACAGGGCGCGCAACCGGCGGCCGGGGTTGCGACTGGTTGGTTAGATATGCGGGTGGCGGGAAATGGCCAGTTACGGACATTCAACTTCCGTCATCCAGCGAAAGCTGGGATCTCATTTAGGCTTGGTTGCGCCCTAAGAAAGAGAGATGCCGGCTTTTGCGGGCATGACGACCGGGAGGGGGGGAATGTCCGCTAACCAACCATATCATAGTCGCTAAAAAGCCCGGCTCTCCTGGAAAAGCCGGGCTTTTTCCATTCGGTCGCCGCGCGATCAGAGAATCTGGCAGGCGTCCTCGAACTTGAGGCGGGGGAGGCGGTCGAAGGGTTCGTCGATGCCATGGCCCAATGTGCAGAGGAAGTTGGACTGGATCTTAGTCCCCGCGAAGAAATCCGCGTCCACCGCCGCATTGTCGAAGCCCGACATCGGCCCGCAATCCAGGCCGAGCGCCCGCGCCGCCAGCATCAGATAGCCGCCTTGCAAGGTCGCGTTGCGGAAAGCGGTTTCCTGCTTTACCTTTTCGTCGCCGAACCAGTGCTGCGCGCCGGGATTGTGCGGAAAGAGTTCGGGGATCTTCTTCGCGAAGTCGAGATCCTGCGCGATGATGACGATGGCGGGCGCGTCGACGCTCTTGGCGGCGTTGGCGGCCGACATATGTTTGGCGACGCGGGCCTTGGCTTCCTCGCTGGTGCAGAAGACGAAGCGGGCAGGCGACACATTGGCCGAGGTCGGACCCATTTTCAGCAGATCGTAAATCCGGCGCCAGATGCTGTCGGGCAGCACTTCCTTGCGCCACTGGTTGCGCGAGCGGGCGGAAAGGAAAAGCTGGGAAAGCGTGGCATCATCAAGCTGATCGGGCATGGCTGGTTTCTCCTGCCTTGGGAAGGACGGCGCCCCTCTTAGCCGTGGGAGCCGGCGCAAGGATAGGGGCCGTGGCGATAAAGGCGATGAACCGCATGAAAAACGATCGATGCCCCACCCCCTTCGGAAGCGCGATCAGCCGCAACGTTTGCGGCTCAGCCGCGTAGAGAAAAGAATTATTGCGATGGAAAAGATTAGCGCGGATGGTGCGGTGACGGAAGGGCGCTCAACCATCATCGTTCGTCGCCGGGCGCAGGATGGCGGCATGCGATCAGTTGTGGGTCATACAGGGAGCAGAGATTGAAGCATGAGGGATGAAGTCTTCGAGTTCAAGAGGGAGCGGATATTGCAGGAAGCCGTTCCCCTTTTTGCCGAACGCGGTTTCCAGAGCGTCAGCATCGATATGATCGCCAAGCAGTTGCACGTCACGAAACCCTTCATCTATACTTATTTCGAAAATAAACATGCCTTGCTCGAAGCGATCTTCGAACGCATCAGCCAGTTGTTCCTGACCGGCGTGGAAGGCGTATTCGCGGTCGATCGTCCGCCGGCCGAGCAACTCGCCGCGCTGGTGGAATTCTATGTCCTGCAAAATCTCAAAAGCGCGAACATGACCGTCATCTTCCTGAACGAGGAAAAGCACCTGTCCGAGGAAACCCGGCGGAAGGTCCGCGAACAGTTCCATATGTTCGACGTAAAGCTGGCCGACCTGCTGCGCGAAGGGGGCAGGCAGGGGGTGTTCGACGTCGGGGATCCTGCGCTGGCGTCCATGGCGATCAGCGACATGGTGCACTGGGTCCATCGCTGGTATCGCCCCGAAGGACGGCCGACGCCCGAGGACATCGCGTCCGGGATCGCCCGCCTGGCGCTGAACGCCGTCCGATATGACCCCGCGCGCGCAGGCATGTGAGGACGGCGCTTCAGTCCTTGAGGCGCGCCGCCGAGGCGAAGGTGCCATCGACCCAGACCAGCGGATCGATTTCCGGATGGTTCACGATGCCGGTGACTTCGCCGGTGTAGAGGATGTGCGTCGATACTTCGAACGCGCCGGACTTGCGGCACATCATGCTGGCGACCGCATCGCCCAGGACCGGCGGACCGTCGGGGTTGAGCTGCCAGTCGCCGGTCTCGAAACGCTCGCGTCCCTTCTTCTGGCCGCTGAAGACGCCGACCAGCCCCTGATGCCGGGCGGCGAGCAGGTTGACGCAGAATTCCTCTTCATCGGTGAGGATCGGCGCGATGCTGGCGTTACGGTTCACCGCGACGATGAGCGTCGGCGGATCGGCAGTGACGGACATCACGGCCGTCGCGGCCATGCCGGTGCACTCGTCGCCCTTGCCGGCGGTGACGATGGCGATGGTGGTGGCAAGGCGGCGCATCGCCTGTTTGAAGTCATCTGTAAGATTGGTCATGGGTGCCTTTCCTCAATCAAGCGACAGCGGCAATCCCCATGGACTAAATGCCGGGTTCCTCAAATAGCTTCTTTGCGATCCGGATTGCGCTCTCCGCGTCTTCGCGTCTCCGCGCGGAAATGTCGATCGCTCTTAGAAAAGCCGCATTTGCGGTCCTTCCGGCGGCCGGAAAAGGTCGGTTCTGACCGTCAGCCGTTCCCCTGTGAAGCCTGCACGCTTCCTTGCCTTTACGAAACGGGCGCGGATCAGGTCGGCCCATACGCCCTGACCGCGCATGCGCGTCCCGAAATCGGGATCATTGTCGCGTCCGCCGCGCATGTCGCGGATGATGGACATTACCTTCGCGGCGCGGTCCGGATAATGTTCGTCCAGCCACGCCCTGAACAACGGCGCCACTTCGTGCGGAAGGCGGATCGGAATATAGCTGACCTCGCGTGCCCCGGCTTCGGCCACCCGCCCTATGATCAGCTCGATCTCATGATCGGTGATGCCCGGAACGACAGGCGAAACGCTTGCAAGGACCGGGATGCCCGCCTCCGCAAGCTGGCGGATCGCTTCTATCCGGCGCAGGGGATGGGGCGCTCTGGGTTCAAGCGTCCGCGCTACCATCGGGTCGAGCGATGTTATCGAAAGGGCCACGGACACCAGCCGGTCGCGCGCCATGTCCGACAGCAGGTCGATGTCCCTCAGGATGCGGTTCGATTTGGTGGTGATGAACACAGGATGGCGACATTGGGCCAGCACCTCAAGGCATTGGCGCGTGATTCGCCAATCCCCTTCAATCGGCTGATAGGGATCGGTGTTGGTGCCCATGGCGATGGGAGCGACCATATAACCGCTCCGCGACAGTTCCTCGCGCAGCAGGCTGGCGGCATCGGGCTTGGCGAAGAGACGGGTTTCGAAGTCCAGTCCTGGCGAGAGGTCGTGATAGGCGTGGGTGGGCCTCGCGAAGCAATAGATGCAGCCATGCTCGCAGCCGCGATAGGCGTTGATGGACTGGCTGAATGCGATGTCCGGCGAACTGTTTCGGCTTATGATGCGCCGCGCGCGCTCTACGGTCACTGTCGTACGGCGACGCGGAACGGGCCCATCGATATCGCTCAGTGCATCGAGCCAGTCTCCATCCGTCTCCCGCCGGGGCAGGTTGAAGCGGCTGCTCGCTTCGTTCCGCGTTGCGCCTCTACCCTTTTCGCTGGCCATGGGAAATTAGAACATATCATGAACAGTTTGACAATCCCCTATCATCGAAGGCACAGGGCGGCGAACCAGTGAAGGACATCAGATGCGCTTTATCGTGACCAGCCTGGCCCTTGCGGCCGCCGCCTTTTCCCTGCCTGCCTACGCCCTGGACGAAGAACCATGCGGCAAGGGCATGGTGTGCGCGAGCAATCCGCGATCGGTGGCCGACGCCGTGCAGGCGGCGGGCTACAAGGCGGTCCTGTCGAAGAGCGAGACGACCGGCAACCCGATGATCGAAAGCGCGGCCAACGGTTACAATTATTCGATCTTCTTCTACGAATGCGAAGACGGCAAGAAATGCGGGTCGATTCAGTTCCAGATCAGTTTCGAGGATGACGGCGCCAACACGCTCGAACTTGCGAACAAGTGGAACAGCAACAAGCGTTTCACCCAGATGGCGGTATCCGACGACAAGTCGCTGGTGGTGAGCTATGACGTGGCGACCATCGGCGGCCTCAATGCGAAGAATTTCGCCGATGTGGTCGACTGGTGGGCGCTGATGCTGGGCGAACTGAGCAAGTTCTTCAAGGAGAACCCCGCGCCCGTGGCCGCAGTCAAGGAATCCTGATCGCGCGCCGCGATCAGCGCTCGTTGAGGCGCGGCATTAATTCGACGAAATTGCAGGGACGGAAACGGCTGTCCAACTGGCTGGCGAGGATGCCGTCCCAGGCATCCCCGACCGCTCCCGTCGATCCGGGCAGCGCGAAGATATAAGTGCCGCGCGCCACGCAGGCGGTCGCGCGCGACTGAATGGTCGACGTGCCGATGGTCTGATAGCTGAGCCAGCGGAAAAGCTCGCCGAAGCCGGGGATTTCCTTGTCCTGCACTTGCGCCAGCGCTTCGGGCGTCACGTCGCGCCCGGTGACGCCGGTGCCGCCGGTGGTGATGATGCAGTCGACCTGCGGATCGTCGATCCAGGCGTGCAGCCGCGCCACGATGGCGGAGCGCTCGTCCCGTTCGATATGCCGGTCGGCGAGGATATGGCCCGCCCCCTCGATCCGCCCGGCCAATGTGTCGCCGGAGCGGTCCTCGGCCAGGGTCCGGCTGTCGGAAACGGTGAGGACGGCGATGCGGACCGGCTGGAAGGTCCGGCTTTCGTCGATCGGCATCTCAGTCGCTGCCGCCCGCGACGCTGCTCTGCCCGCCGGCGCGCGACAGGCGGACGAGGCGGCTGCCCTTCGCGCCGGGGAAGGTCGGCCACAGGCCCTGCGCCATGCCGGTCAGGCAGTCCGCTTTCCCCTTCGCCTGGATCTGATACATCCAGTAGTTCCGCATGACGATGTTCACATAGGCGCGGGTTTCATAATAGGGCAGCGATTCCATGAACAGCAGCGGGTCGCCATTGTCCTTCACCTGGACATTCCACCGCTGAACGGGCAACGGCCCCGCATTATAGGCGGCCATGACCTTGGGCAGCAGCCCGCCCGTCGCGCCCATGTCGCGCAAGGTTTCCAGATAGCGCTGGCCATATTCCATGTTGGTGGACGGCACGAACAGCTGCGCCGCCGATGTGAGGCCCATGTCGCTGCCGGTGCCGGGGAGCACCTGCATCAGACCGCGCGCGCCCGCCGAACTGACGGCGTCCGCGCGAAAGCCGGATTCCTGGAGCGTATGGGCGAAGACCAGCGCGGGATCGACGCGCCATCCGCCGTCGGGCTTCCAGTCCGGGGCGGGAAAGCGGGCGAAGCTTTCCGGCTGCTTTCCGGCGGGGCCGTTATGGGCGAGCCAGAGCTGCGTCGCGGGAAGGTTGAGGGAGCCTGCAAGCCGCAGCAGCGCATCATATTGCGCGGCGCCGCCCAGCTTCGCCTGATAGCGCAGCGCTTCGTCGGCCTTGCCGGACTGGCCGATGGCGGCGAAGACGATGGCGGCGCGGGCGTTGGGGCTGGCGCTGAGCTGCTGCCATTCCGCATCGCCGAAATGCGCGCCGGATACCGCGCCGCCCAGCGGCAACCCCAATGTCTCGCGGGACAGGAGGCCGTAGAAGGTTTCGTCGGAGCGGGCCGCCACCTTGAGCAGGTTTTCGACCTTTTCGGGCTGGCCGCAGACCATATAGGCGCGCGCGGCCCAATAGGCTCCGGCGGCGCGCATGTCCGCATTGCCCGCCAGCGCGGCGACATTGGCGAAGGAAGGCGCGGCGGCGGTGCAGTCATTCTGACGCCAGGCGGCAAGGCCCGCGGTCCAGTGCGCCTGCACCGTCCAGTCGCCGCCCGAGCGCGCTTCCAGCGCCTTTGCGGCCATGCGGCGCGCATTGCTGTCGTCATTTTCGATATAATAGGCCCAGGCGACGCGCTGGCGCACTTCGGTCAGACCTTCCGGCGTCAGACCCGCCTCGCCGGTCGCCAGCAAGCTTTCCGCCCCGATGGGATCGTCATTTTTGACATAGCCCTGGATGCGGCCCGCCAGAGCCTGCGCCAGCACGTCCGTCTTCGTCGCGCGCACATATTCGCGGCGGGGCGCGGAACCCAGCCAGACGAGCTTCTGGATCTGCGGCAGGTCGGGAAGGATGGTGGCGCCGCGCCTTTGCGCCAGGCGGGAAAGCTGGTCGGCGCGGGGCAGCCAGGGCGCCTTGTTGAGCAGGTCGAGCAGCTCGAACAGCTCGACGCGCGGCGAGTCCTTCGCCAGGAACAGTTCGGACAGGGCGACCGGGCGCATGGCGTCCCGATCGTCCAGGGCGAGGGCCATGGCCCTGGCCTCTGCCCATTTCTGATCGCGAATGGCCGTGAAGATGGCGCTGTAGCGCGCCTTGTCGCCATCGGTGAGGGTGAAGGGACTGGCCGCCCGCGCCGGAATGGCCGTTGGCATCGCGGCGGTGTCCGCCTGCGCCGGAGAAAGGAATGCCCCGATCAGCAAGGCAATGGGGGACAGGGCTACGGCGCGAATCATGAACGGCTTTCCTCGATCAGGCTTTGCAGGGCACGCCAGCATTCCGCCTTCGCCGCGGGCTGGCTGAGCAGGAGGCGCGGATGGAATGTGGCGACGACGGGCACATTGCCGCCATCATGGTTAAAGAATCGTAAACCATTATCCTCATCCCTACCGCTGGACGGCAATAGCGCACGGCCCGTCCGATCGCCGAGCAGCAGCAGCCTTTGGGGCGCGGCAAGGGCCACATGGGTCCGCATCCTCCAGGTCGCGTGGTCGAGATCGGCAGCTTCCACCATGCCGCCGGGCGGGCGGGCGGAGAAAAGCGAGGCGACATATACGCCCGCGCGGTCGAAACCCGCCGCGCGCAGCATGGCGTCGAACAGCGATCCGGCGCGATCCGCGAACAGGGCATTGGCCGCCACGTCGGCGGGATCGGGCATGTCGGTGACGATCATCAGCGGCGCGCCCGCCGGTCCCGAAGGCAGGATCGGCGCGGAGGCCCAGCGGCGTTCGGGCTGTCCGGTATCCTGCGCCAGCCATTGATGGAATTCCTGCAGCGTCGCGGGCAGGGCCGCGACCGGAGCGGCGGGCATCGTGGCAGGCTTTGGCGGCGCCGGGCGCAGCCAATTGACCGGCGCCTCGCTCACCGCGCCATCCACGCCCGCCTGCGCCCACCACGCCAGATAGGCGTCAGCCGCCGCCGACAAGTTAATCTGCAATGCACCCCGCATAGTTCTTCTAGGGCCAGAGGTTGACGGCGTGGTCAAGAATCTTCATCGCGCTTAATGTCAGAATGTTGGAGTAATGCGGCGACCGGATGGGAGAGGGAAGCCAACCGGTATGCCATATGGAGGGACTATGAGCGAACGGGAATCGATGCCCTATGACGTCGTCATCGTCGGCGGTGGACCCGCTGGCCTGTCGGCGGCGATCCGGCTAAAGCAGCTTGCGAACGATGCGGGGCAGGAACTGTCGGTATGCGTGCTGGAGAAAGGGTCCGAAATCGGCGCCCACATCCTGTCCGGCGCCGTGATCGACCCCAAGGCGCTGGACGAGCTTCTGCCCGAGTGGCGCGATCAGGGCTGTTCGCTGGCGCAGGTGCCGGTGACGGACAACCAGCACTGGTTCCTGACCAAGGGCGGCAAGATGGCGATGCCGCACATCCTGACGCCGGGCTGGATGCACAACAAGGGCACCTATACCGGGTCGCTGGGCAACCTCTGCCGCTGGCTGGCGGAGCAGGCCGAAGGGCTGGGCGTGGAGATATTCCCCGGCTTCGCGGCGGCGGAAATCCTCTATAATGAGGATGGCAGCGTGAAGGGCGTCGCGACCGGCGACATGGGCATCGACCGCGAAGGCAACCGCAAGGCGGATTATCAGCCGGGGCTGGAGCTGCACGCGAAATACACCTTCTTCGCCGAAGGCGCGCGCGGCCACCTGACCAAGATATTGAAGCGCCAGTTCGATCTGGACGCTGGCAGCGAGCCGCAGGTCTATGGCCTTGGCATGAAGGAATTGTGGGACATCGATCCCGCCAAGCACAAGCCGGGACTGGTCATCCACACGCAGGGCTGGCCGTTGACGGACGCCTATGGCGGGGGTTTCCTCTATCATCAGGCCAATGGCCAGGTGGCATTGGGCTTCGTGGTCGGCCTTGGCTACCGCAACCCCTATCTCTACCCGTTCGAGGAATTCCAGCGTTGGAAGCAGCATCCGGCGATTCGTAAATATCTGGAAGGCGGCCGCCGCGTTTCTTATGGCGCGCGCGCGATCAACGAGGGCGGCTGGCAGTCGATCCCCAAGCTGGTCTTCCCCGGCGGCGCGCTGATCGGCTGCACGGCGGGCTTCGTGAACGTGCCGCGCATCAAGGGCACCCATACCGCGATGAAGTCGGGCATGTTGGCCGCCGAAGCCGCGTTCGAGGCGATCCAGAACGAACGCGCCCGCGACGTGCTGCACGACTATGAGGATCGTCTGCGGTCGAGCTGGATCGCGACCGAGCTGCAACTGGTCAAGAATGCCGAGCCGCTGCTGTCGAAGTTTGGCAACACCATCGGCACGCTGCTTGCCGGGATCGACATGTGGATGCGGACGCTCAAGATCGGTCTGCCTTTCACGATGAAGCACAAGCGGGATTGCGATAAAATCTGGCCCAAGGATTCCTGCCGGAAGATCGACTATCCCAAGCCCGACGGCGTCATCAGCTTCGACCGCCTGTCTTCGGTGTTCCTGTCGAACACCAATCATGAGGAGGATCAGCCGGTTCACCTCCAGTTGAAAGACCCGTCGATCCCGATCAGCTACAACCTGCCCATGTATGACGAACCGGCGCAGCGTTATTGCCCGGCAGGCGTGTATGAAGTGGTCGGTCAGGAAGAAGGCAATCCGCGTTTCCAGATCAACGCGCAGAACTGCGTCCATTGCAAGACCTGCGACATCAAGGACCCGACCCAGAACATCAATTGGGTCGTGCCGGAAGGCGGCGGAGGGCCGAACTATCCCAATATGTAGGCCCATCGTCGCTTTGGGACTGCTGGCGCTGCCGGTCGCCGTCGAGGCGTCGGTGGCGCCGGATAGCGCGCTTCATGCCTATGCGCGCGCGCGGCTTGCCGATGGGGATGGCGCGTCTCCCCTGGCGGTCGCCAATTACCGGCTCGCGCTGGAGGACGATCCGGCGAGTCCCGCCATCGCGCGGCGATCCTACCTTCAGGCGCTGGAAAGCGGCGACTTTCCCCTGGCTCTCCGTTCCGCCCGATTGCTGGATGGGGAAGGTCTTCTGCCGCGCGACGGAACCTTGTTGCAGATCGCCGACGCGCTCAACCGGAAGGATTGGGCGGCGGCGCGGACGTGGACCGCCCGAATGGCGGACGAGGGCAATTTCGCTTTCCTCGCTCCGCTTGTAAGAAGCTGGATCGCGCTGGGCGAAGGCAATCCTGTTCCGCCCATCATCGTCGCACAGGATCGTTTCGCGGCGCTTGTGCGACGTTATCTGGATGAACAGGTCGCATTGCAGGCGCTGGCCGGGGGCGATGTTCAGGCCGCGCTTCCCGCCATTCGTGCCGCCCTCGCCACGCGCATCCGCGATCAGGATTCCTTGCGCCTGACTTTCGCCGCGCAACTGGCCAACCGGCGAGCGGTCGAGCAGGCGCTTGCCCTTTTGCCCGATGATGAAGCCAATTTCGCCCTGGCGCGGGCGGATATCCTGCGCGGCAGGAGCAGGAAATTGCGCCGGGAAGGGGCGCCGCTGACGCCCGCGCAGGGCTTTGGACGATTGCTGGCGCGGCTGGCCATCGACGCGGATGCGATGGAAGGCGGCCGGATCGTCGCGGTCCGGCTGGCCCGTATCGCGGCTTTCGCCGATCCGGGGGCGGAAAGCCGCATCGTGGCGGCGCGGATGCTGACCGAAAACGGGAAGCCGCTCCTGGGCCTTGCCGAGGCGCGCAAGGTGCAGCCGGACGCATATCACGGCGCATTGGCGCAGGCGGAACAGGTCGACGCGCTGGATGGGGCAGGGCAGGCGGAGGCCGCGATCGCTCTGGCGCGATACCTGGCGGAAAAGCCGAACGCCGAGGCGGAGCGCTTTGTGCGATTGGGTCGATTGCTGGCGGATGCGGGGGATTTCCACGGCGCAGCGGAGGCATTTCGCGCTGCTCAGCGTCGGTATCCGGACGATGCCGTTCCCTGGGCGCTGCTGCTGTTCGAAGGCAGCGCTCTTGAGCAGGGCGCGCGTTGGGACGAAGCGCGCGCCGTGCTGGAGCGCGCCGCGAAGATCGCCCCTGACGAGCCGTTGATATTGAATTATCTGGGCTATGCGCAGATCGAGCGGCGGCAGAATGTGGATGAGGCGCTGGCGCTGCTTAAAAAAGCCAGCACCCTGAAACCCGACGATCCTTCGATCACCGATTCGCTGGGATGGGCGCAGTTCATCGCGGGGGATGTGAAAGCGGCGGTCCCGATCCTTGAAAGGGCGGCGGCGGGCGCGCCGGCCGACGTCACGATCCACGAGCATCTGGGCGATGCCCTGTGGGCGGCCGGGCGTCGATATGAAGCGCGCTATGCCTGGCGGGCCGCGGCCGTGTCCGCCGATGGCGCGGCGGCGGAGCGGCTGGACGCGAAGGCGAGAGAAGGGATGAGGCCCGAATATGCCGCGCCTTGAACCGGACGTGATTCAGAACAGGGACAGGGGCGTGCAAGCCGTTGAAACAGCTTATGCGAAGGTCAATCTGGCCCTGCATGTGCGCGGGCGCCGGCCCGATGGCTATCATGCGCTGGAAAGTCTGTTCGCCTTCGCCCAGGACGGCGACCGCCTGGAGGGCGGCCTCGCCGATGACGGATCGATCACACTCCGGGTCGATGGGCCGTTCGGCGCGCAGGTCGGAGACGGTGAGGATAATCTCGTCCTGAAAGCGGCGACGGCTCTTCGCGGTCATCTGGGAACGCGCGCCGGAGCCGCGTTGCGCCTGACCAAGAACCTACCCGTCGCATCGGGCATCGGTGGAGGATCGGCGGATGCCGCGGCGGCGCTAAGGCTGCTGGTCCGGCTCTGGGACGTCAGGATCGAACCGGCCCCGCTGGAAAAGCTCGCCCTGGAAATCGGGTCGGACGTTCCGGCCTGCCTCGCCAGCACCACCCGGCTGGTCCGGGGACGCGGCGAATTGCTGGCGGATCATGATCTGCCCGGATTGACCGGGCGGCCGCTGCTGCTGGTCAATCCGGGCGTGGCGCTTTCGACGGGGCGGGTCTTTGCCGGATGGGACGGAATGGATCGGGGCGCGCTGGCCGCCGATACTGTGAGGCAGCTTCGCGCGGACGGACGCAACGACCTCGAAGCGGCGGCGATTGGGCAGGCGCCGGCAATCGCGGATGTGCTCTCGCGATTGGCCCGATGCGAAGGGCGGGTTCTTTCCCGCATGTCGGGGTCGGGCGCCACCTGCTTCGCGCTGTTCGATGCGCAGGCCGACATGCGGGCGGCCGCGCGAACCTTGCGCGCGGACCATCCTCTATGGTGGATCATGGAAACGCGGATCAGGACGGCATGAGCGAGGCATTTACCCAGATCGACGGCGGCGGCCTCGATATCCTTGTCGTCGCGGACCATGCTTCCGCGCATGTGCCGGACGATATCGATCTCGATATCGATCCCGTCCTGCTCAAGGACCATATCGCCGTCGACATCGGCGTGGCGGAGGTGAGCGGGATGATCGCGCGGCAATTGGGCTGCACGGCAATCCTGGGCGGGGTGTCCCGTCTGGTGATAGACCTCAATCGGGAAGACGACGCGCCCGGATTGCTCCCGGTGATGAGCGACGGCCATGTCATTCCGGGCAATCGCGACGTGGATCTGGCCGAGCGCATGATGCGGTTCCACCATCCCTATCATCACCGGATCGGCCGCTTGCTGGATGGCATGACGTCGCCTTTCATCCTGTCGGTGCACAGCTTCACGCCCCATCTCGTGAGCGATCCCGGCCAGCAGCGGCCTTGGGACATCGGCGTCCTTTATAATGAGGACGACCGCGCCGCCCGGATCGCCATTCCCCTGCTGGCGACGGCGGGTCTCAAGGTCGGCGATCAGCTCCCCTATTCGGGCAAGCTGCTCAACGCGACGATGAATCGCCATGCCGAAGCCAATGGCATCCCCTATCTGGGAGTGGAAATGCGACAGGATCTGGTTGGCGAGGCTGCGGGTCAGCGCCGGTTTGCGGAAATATTGGGACAAATTGCGCTTGAATGCCGTAACAGACTTGCGTGAATTGCTCTTTTTGGAAGAGCCGCAAGAAGGGTCGGTTTTATGCCTCATACGAACGGCGCAAGAACTGGCAACCGCGCCAGAATGATTATCAGGCGGATGCATTGTGGCGCTATGCACGGAATGCCGGTCCGGCCTACAAGGGAGCGGTGACACATCCCGAAGCAAAGGCCGAAACCCATGTTTATGCGGATATCTGATGGTTTGATCGGGGCGGGGCTGATGTGCTTCGCCCTTGCCGCTTGCGGGAAGCAGGGGCCGGACGCCGGAGCGGCCGGAACCGATGGCGGCAGGATCGAATGCGCCATCGGGGCAAAGACGGACTGGACGCGCGATTGCGTGGCCGAACGCAAAGGCGAGGTGCTGACATTGCGCCATGCCGATGGGGGCTTTCGCCGTTTCCATATCGTCAAGGATGGGCGCGGTCTTGTCCCTGCCGATGGCGCGGAACAGGCGACGATCGATATTGCCGGAGATCGTCAGATCGACGTGACGGTGGGTGATGCTCGCTATCGCCTGCCCGCCACCATCGCGGGCGTTTCGCGCTGACGATGGGCGCGCCCGTTCTGAGAGCCGCCGCGATGCGGGCGGCCGAGCAGGCGGCCATCGCATCGGGCGTGCCCGAATATGATCTGATGGAGCGCGCGGGCGCCACCGCTGCCGAGATCGTGTGGCGCGCGGGCGGATCGCGCGACACGTTGGTCCTGTGCGGTCCGGGCAATAATGGCGGGGATGGCTTCGTCATCGCGCGGATATTGCGGGCAAGGGGCGTGCCGGTGCGCGTCGCCGCGCTGGGAGAGAGCGGGACCGCCTCCAGCCTTCGCGCCCGGGCGGGGTGGGATGGTCCTGTAGAGGCGCTGCATCAGGCCAAACCGGCGGCGCAATTGGTGGATGCGCTGTTCGGCACCGGCTTGACGCGGGGGCTGGCGGATGCGGTTGCTGCGTCATTGGAACGGCTCGTCGGGAGAGCCAATCATAGTTATGCGGTCGATCTGCCGAGCGGAGTGGAAACGGACAGCGGCAGGCTGCTGTCGCCGGTGCCGCGCTTTGGCGTCTGCATCGCGCTGGGCGCGTTGAAGCCCGCGCATCTGCTTTATCCGGCGGCGGACAGGTTTGAGCGGCTGGTTTCGGTCGACATCGGCATTGCGCCCTCATCCCCGCTGCACAGCCTTGCGCCGCCGCATTTGGATGCACCTGCTTCCGACGCCCATAAATATAGCCGGGGCCTGGTGGCGGTGATCGGCGGAGGCATGGCGGGAGCCGGCCTGCTCGCCAGCCGGGCGGCCGCGCGATCCGGGGCGGGAGCGGTGCGGAGGATCGTGCCGGATGCGGATGGGCGCGGGCCGGACGCGATCATCACCTCTGCCGCCATGAAGGTCGCGGACGTGGCAAAAGCCCTTGAGGACAAGCGGCTGTCGGCGGTTCTGGCGGGGCCGGGCCTGGGCCGGGACGATGGCGCGTGGGAGCGGCTGGAGGCGGTGCTGGAAAGCGAGCATCGGTTGGTGCTGGATGCCGATGCGCTGACCTTGCTGGCCGACAAGGGGCCAGATCAACTCCCCGCCGGAGCGATCCTGACGCCGCATGAAGGCGAATTCGCGCGCCTGTTCGGGGATGTGCCGGGAAGCAAGATCGACAGGGCGCTGGCAGCGGCGCAGCGGTCGCGCTGTGTCCTCGTCTATAAAGGGGCCGATACCGTCATCGCCGCGCCGGACGGAAGGGCGGCCGTTGCGAGCCGCGGGTCGTTCTGGCTTTCCACGGCGGGGACCGGCGATGTGCTGGCGGGGCTGGCAGCAGGCAGGTTTGCGGTGACGGGCGACCCGTTCCGGGCGGCCTGCGAGGCGGTATGGTTGCATGGCGAAGCGGCGCGGCAGGCGGGTGCCGCCTTTATCGCGGATGATTTGATCGAAAGGCTTCCTGCCGCTATTGCCCGCCGCTTGTGACTGACCAAGACAAAGACCTTATCGTCCGCATCGCCGCCAAGGGCGATGGCGTAACCGGCGATGGACGCCATATCCCTCTCGCCGCGCCGGGCGACCGGATCGACGCGGATGGAGGCGTGGCATTCGGTCCGCATCATGCCGATCCGCCCTGCGCGCATTTCCCGGCCTGTGGCGGCTGCGAATTGCAGCATGTGGATGAGGAGAGCTATGCCGGCTTCGTCGCCATGCGGGTCACAGGCGCGCTGGCGGGACAGGGAATTGCGCCGGACATGGTCCTGCCGCCCCATATTTCGCCGCTGCGCACCCGCCGCAGGGCATCGTTGCGCGCGATCCGGCAAGGCAGGCAGGTCGCTATCGGTTTCGCCGAAGCGGGGAGCCATCGCCTGATCGACCTGACGATGTGCGAGGTGCTGGACGCGCGCCTATTTGCCCTCCTGGCTCCGCTCCGGCGGCTTCTGGCGGACATCCTGCCGGCGAAGGGCGCGGCGCATGTCCGCATGTCGATCGTGGATCAGGGGATCGACCTTTTGCTGGAAGGGGTCGCCCCCCAAGGTTTGACGGCCGATGAGGCGCTGCGCGATTTTGCCGGCGTGAACCACCTCGCCCGGCTGGCGATAGATCAAGGGGACGGCCCGGAAACGCGCTGGGAACCCGATCCGGTGACAGTCAGCTTCGGCGGCGTGGCGGTCGGGTTCCCGCCCTTCGCCTTTCTCCAGGCGACTCCCGATGGCGAGGCGGCATTGGCGCAGGCCGTGCGCGCGGCCCTGCCGCCGCAGGGCGCCATCGCCGATCTGTTTTGCGGCCTTGGCACCTTCGCGCTGGGTGTGGGAGAAGGTCGCCCGGTATATGCGGCGGAGGCGGCGCGCGACCTGATCCTGTCGCTCAAGGCGGCGGCGGGAAGGACGCAGCGTAAGCTGGCGGCGGATCATCGCGACCTGTTCCGCCGACCTCTGACGCCGCAGGAACTGGAGCGCTTCGCCGCGATCATCATCGACCCGCCGCGCGCGGGGGCTCGCGAGCAGGTTATGCAGCTTGCCGCCGCAAGGGTGGCGACCGTCGCCTATGTGTCCTGCAATCCGGCGAGCTTCGCGCGCGATGCCGCGCATATGGTCGCGGGCGGATACAGGCTGGAAAGCGTGAAGCCGGTGGGGCAGTTCCGCTGGTCGACCCATGTGGAGCTGGTCGGCATTTTCCGCCGCCTATGAAATGTCCCTCGCCGCGGGGGGAGCGCGGCGAGGGACCAGCATCCTCTCCAAAAGGGGAGCTATCCCCTTCTATCCCAGCTTGATGACATTTGCGCGACGGCGCACCGGAACCGGATCGGCATAGAGGCTAGCCATCGGCTCGTCCTCCACTTCGATGACCGCTTCCGACGTGAAGCCGTTGAACCCGGTCCGCATCGCCGCGCCGTAAGCGCCCAGCATCCCGATTTCGATATAGTCGCCCGCGGCCACGTCTTCGGGCAGCAGGAAGGGGCCGGCCATATGGTCCATATCGTCGCAGGTCGGGCCATAGAAGGAGAAGCCGGTCAGTTCCTCCTCGCTTTCCTCGTCGCGCAGCAGCGCCACGGGGAAACGCCAGCCGATATGCGCCGCGTCGAACAACGCGCCATAGGCGCCGTCGTTGATGTAGAGTTCCTTGCCGCGGCGGCGCTCCACACGCACGATGACGGAGCTGTATTCGGCGGACAGGGCGCGGCCCGGTTCGCACCATAGTTCAGCGGAATAGCTGATCGGCAAGCTTTCGAAACCGCGATGGATCGCATCGAAATAGGCTTCCAGCGCGGGCGGTTCCATGCCGGGATAGACCGATGGGAAGCCGCCGCCGACATCGACGATGTCGACGGTGACGGAGGCGTCGACGATCGCCGCGCGGACGCGTTCGATGGCGTCGCTATAGGCTTGCGGGCTCATCGCCTGGCTGCCCACATGGAAGCAGATGCCCAGCGCGTCGGCCGCCTGGCGCGTGGCCATCAGCAGTTCGCGGGTTTCACTCAAATCCGCGCCGAATTTGGACGCGAGGCTGAGTTCGGAATGCTCCGACGACACGCGCAGGCGCACGCACAGTTCCAGATCGGTGGCGTCGCCGGTGGCGCGCATGATCTTTTCCAGCTCGTCCATCGTGTCCAGCGAGAAGGTCCGCACGCCATGGGCATGATAGGCTTCCGCGATCGCTTCCTCGGCCTTGACCGGGTGCATGAAGCAAAGCTTCGCTTGATCCTGTCCGGCCAGCGTTTCCGCGACCAGACGCACTTCCGCGATCGACGCCACGTCGAAATGCGTGATTCCGCAAGCGAACAGCGTGCGGATCAGGTCGGGAGAAGGATTCGCCTTGACCGCATAGAGCGAGCGTCCCGGAAACTTCTCAACGAAGAAGCGGGCAGCCCTAGCCGCGGCCTGGGGACGAATCAGCGTTACCGGTGCTGCCGGCTTGAGGGCGGTCGCTACCCCCAGCGCGCTATGGTGCTTGTGCAACTCAAGGGACCTCCAGTGTAGTTCGTGGCAATCAGCTGCCTTGCGGTGGAAGTCCCATGGGGCAGCGGAAGGGCGATATATGCCGAGGGGGTCCCCCTGTAAAGCGCATGGACGAATTTTGTTGCGCGGCTGGCTATGAAACGTGCTCTACGAAAGACGGCCCTTGAAGTCGGCATAGGAAAACTGGCGGATTTCCTTGAGTTCGTCCGTCATTGAATTCCACAGCCAGATGGAGGGCAAGGGCACGCCATTGAAGGTATTTGTCTTCACCATCGAATAATGCGCCTGATCGAGGAACGCGATGCGCCGTCCCGGAGTCGCGCCGCCGGGGACTCGATAGTCGCCGATGATGTCGCCCGCGAGGCAGGATGGGCCGCCGAGTCTGGCCGGCTGGCCTTCCGGCTCCTCGTGCAGCATGGCGGGGCGGTAGGGGGCCTCGATCACGTCGGGCATGTGGCAGGTGGCGGAAATGTCGGTGATCGCGACTTCCATGCCGTTGTCGATCACGTCGAGGATCTCGCCGACGAGGATGCCGGCGTCCAGGGCCATGGCCTCGCCCGGTTCGATATAAAGCTGGAGGCCGGTCTTGTCCCGGACGCCGCGCAGAAAGGCGATCAGCTCCTCCCGCTGATAATCGGCGCGGGTGACATGATGCCCGCCGCCGAAGTTCAGCCATTCAAGGCGGCCGGCATGGGGAAGGACGCGCGATTCGATTGCGGCCCATGTCCGTTCCAGCGGCAGGAAATCCTGTTCGCACAGCGAATGGAAATGGAGACCGGAAACGTCCTTCAGATGCTCCGCCCTCAACTGGTCGATGGGGAAGCCCAGGCGGCTGTGCGGCTGGCAGGGATCGTATTTGGGCACCTCTCCCTCGGCGTGGAGAGGATTGATCCGCAGGCCGATGTCGAAGGCGTGACCTTCGGCGCGGGCCGCGTCGATGATCGGGCGGAAGCGGGCGATCTGGCCGGGGCTGTTGAAGATCACATGATCCGACAAGCGCAGGATTTCGGGCAGGTCCTGTGCCTTGTAGGCGGCGCAGTAGGTTGCGACTTCGCCGCCATATTCCTCGCGGCCCAGGCGCGCTTCGTAAATGCCGGAGGCGCAGACGCCATTGAGATATTCCGCCACCACGCCGCCCAGCGACCACATGGAGAAGGCCTTGAGCGCGCCCAGGACCTTGATCCCGGCGCGTTCGCCTATGTCGGCCAGGATGGCGAGGTTGCGGCGAATCGCGGCCTCGTCCACGACGAAGGCGGGCGACGGGACGCGGTGAAGGTCGAACTGCGCGAAGGCGGCGGGGTCGCCGGCTCTGGTTTCCATAGTGTCTTCCCGTCCTTCCCGCGAAATCAGAAGTCCAGCGGCGCGGGCAGTTCCTTCACCTGCCAGGGCAGGCCGTGCTTGTTCAGCATGTCCATGAACGGATCGGGGTCGAACTGTTCGATGTTGAACACGCCTTCGCCCTTCCACGCGCCGGTCAGCATCATCGCCGCGCCGATCATCGCGGGAACGCCGGTGGTGTAGCTGACCGCCTGATTGCCGGTTTCGGCATAGGCGTCTTCATGATCGCAGATATTATAGACATAGACGGTCTTCTGCCGCCCGTCCTTCTCGCCGGTCGCGATGTCGCCGATGTTCGTCTTGCCCTTGGTCGTGGAGCCGAGGCTCGACGGTTCGGGCAGCACGGCCTTGAGGAACTGGAGCGGGATGATCTCCTTGCCCTCGTAGATCACGGGGTCGATCCGGGTCATGCCGACATTCTGGAGCACCTCCAGATGCTTGAGATACGCGTCGCCGAAGGTCATCCAAAAGCGGATGCGCTTGATTTCCGGGTAGAATTTGGCGAGCGATTCCAGTTCCTCATGATACATGAGATACATGTTCTTCTCGCCCACCTGATCGAAGTCGAACGCCTGCTTGTGGCTGAGCGCGGGGCCTTCGACCCATTTGCCGCCCTCCCAGTGGCGCGAGGGAGCGGTGACTTCGCGGATATTGATTTCCGGGTTGAAGTTGGTGGCGAAATGCTGGCCATGGTCGCCGCCATTGCAGTCGAGAATGTCGAGCGTGTCGATCCGGTCGAGCAGATGCTTCCTGATGTAGGAGGCAAAGACGCTGGTGACGCCGGGGTCGAAACCCGATCCGAGCAGCGCCATGATGCCCGCTTCCTTGAAGCGGTCATGATAGGCCCATTGCCAGCCATATTCGAATTTGGGCGTGTCGCGCGGTTCGTAATTGGCGGTGTCGAGATAATCCACCCTGGTCGCGAGGCAGGCGTCCATGATGTTGAGGTCCTGATAGGGCAGGGCCAGATTGACGACCAGCTTGGGCCGGACCTTTTCGATGAGGGCGATGGTGGCGGCGACATCATCGGCGTCGACCTGTGCCACGTCGATGGTGACGCCGGTGCGGGCCTTCACCGATTCGGCGACCTTCTCGCAAGAAACGAGGCGGCGGCTGGCGAGCGTGACGTGCGAGAATATCTCCGGGTTCATCGCCATCTTGTGAACCGCGACAGAGCCGACGCCGCCCGCGCCGATGACCAGAACCTTGCTCAATTTCGTCTCCATGACCAGACCGCGCGTGGCACGCGAAAGCGCCCATATAGGGGCTGCGCATGACAGCGCAAAGTCAGTCTGTCAGAAGCGGGCGCCGTCGACCCTGTTGATGGTGAGGGCGTCGATGTCGACGGACGGCACGCAACGCAGGTTGATGGCGCGCATCGGGCCATCCGGGGAATGGCCGAGCGCGAAGGGCTGGGTGCCGCAGGTGGCGCAGAATTGGTGCGTGATCTGATGCTTGTAGAATTGATAGTCGGTGAGCTTGTCGGCGCCGCTGTCGAGCGTGAACTGAGCGTCGGGGACGAAGGTGAGGGTCAGGCCCTTTGCGTGGCAATGGGAGCAGTTGCAGATCATGGCTTCGGTGGGCGCGTCGGCGGCGACGGTGAAGGTGACCGCGCCGCAGTGGCAGCTTCCAGTGTAGGGCATGGTGGGACTCCTTTTGTTGAAGATTAGATGGCCGGACCGAACATGGAAAGCGCTTGATGATAGACAGTCAGCATTTGGAAAAGGAGCTGGCTATAGGCACGATTGGTCATGTAAGAAGCTAATCATGCGGCTTATTTTCCTTCTCCCGTTTGTGTTGACCATTGCCGGAGCATCGTTCGCTCACGCGGCTGCACCATCTCAAGATGCTCTTGCGCAATCAGTTGCCGATTTTAGTGCGAGCGCTTGCTACGGCCTTGTTTCGGGCAGCATTGCGGTGCCTGACTATGACGATCCGGCTTGGCTGACGCATATAGACAAAACGGTTGGAGATTTGGGCTTGAAAGTAGGCGTTGATAATCTGGAGCAACGCCTAGGGAAATCGGGAACAGCACTCATCTCCGGTCGCCCGATGCAAGGATCAAAGTCATTCGATCAAGGTGATATCGTATTAGCATTCGGGGGTCCCGAACACGATTGCCGCGCCATTCTTTTGGCGGAGCCAAACGTGGACATAACGGATGCCGTTTCCGACCAGCTTTCGCGTGCTGGCTGGAAGGCCGTTCCTAACATGGTTGCGACTCAAAAAGCATTGGAGTCTCGCGGCTTCGTGCGCCGCGACAGCAAAGGTAATCCCTATTTGGTGCTTCTTATGACGAACATTTCACCCATTCTCGAGACGAAAATGCGGTTGTTTACCACGACAATGCGCCTTCCCAAAAGCGTCCAACTGCCCGAGGGGTTCTAATAGTCTTTGGAAGCGATTTAACGCACCAACCGCCTCAACCCCTCCACCGTATCCGCCTCCACCGCAGGCTTGTCGCGCCGTATCCGCGCGATGCGGGGGAAGCGCATGGCGAGGCCGGATTTGTGGCGCTTGCTGTCGTGGATGCTATCAAAGGCGACCTCCAGCACCAGGGACTTCTCCACCTCCCGCACCGGGCCGAAGCGGTTGACGGTGTTCGTCCGCACGAAGCGGTCCAGCCATTTCAGTTCCTCGTCGGTGAAGCCGGAATAGGCTTTGCCCACGGGGAGCAGTTCGCCTTCCTCTGTCCAGCAGCCGAAAGTATAGTCCGAATAGAAGGATGAGCGTTTGCCGTGGCCGCGCTGGGCATACATCATCACACAATCGGCGGTCAGCGGATCGCGTTTCCATTTATACCAGAGCGCGGCCTTTCGTCCGGCGACATAGGGACTGTCGCGCTTTTTGAGCATTACCCCTTCGATGGCGGCGTCCCTCGTGCCGGCGCGCAGGTCCGCCAGCGCGTCGAAGCCGGGGGCCTCGATCAGGGCGGAAATATCGAAGCGCTCCGGATCGAGTTGCGCCATGAAGGTTTCCAGCCGATCGCGCCGTACAGTCCATGGGAGCGGCCGGAGATCGTCTCTCCCCTCCAGCAGAAGGTCATAGAGCCGCACGAAAGCGGGATAGTCGTTCATCATCTTCGCCGAGACGGCCTTGCGCCCCAGCCGCTGTTGAAGGGCGTTGAAGCTGGCCGCCTCGCCGCCCTGATAGTCTCCCTTCACCAGCAGTTCGCCGTCCAGCACCGCATCGCCCGAAAAGGCGCGCGCGATATCGGGGAAACTGCCCGTGATGTCGTCGCCCGCCCGGCTGTAGAGCCGCGTTTCCCGGCCCGTTCCGACGATCTGCACACGGATGCCGTCCCATTTCCATTCGGCGGCATAGGCGTTGAGATCGATGCTTTCCGCTTCCAGCGGATGCGCCAGCATGAAGGGACGGAAAAAGGGCATTCCGCCGGGGTCGGGCCGTTCGGCGCGTCCTTCGGCCCAGTGGAAGAGAGGCGTGTAGGGCGGCTGGAGGACGTGCCATAACTGCTCCACATCATCCACGTCGAGGCTGAAGGCCTGTGCAAATCCGGTCCGGGCCAGACGCGCGGAAATGCCCACGCGCAACCCGCCGGTGGCCAGCTTCAGGAGGGCGAAACGGCCCGGTGCATCCAGATGGTCCATCATCGCGGCCAGCGCGGCCGGCGCCTCCGCGCGGCTAAGGCCGTGGAGCCGCTCCACCACGGTCGACAGGGTGAGCGATCCGTCATCCGTCTCTTCTCCCTTCGGCCATAACAGAGCGACCGTTTCGGCAAGGTCGCCCACATAGTCGCGGCTCATTTCGAACAGCATGGGATCGACGCGGGCGCGGATCATGTCTCCGATGGCGGACGCTTTGACGGCCTTGAGGTCCAGATTGCCGGTCAGCGCGGCGAGCGCCCATCCGCGATCGGGATCGGGCGTGCCGCGCATATAGTCCACGATCAGCGCGAGCTTGCCGTTGCGCGACCGTGTATAGACCAGGCCGTCGAGAAGCTGGGAAAAGCTTCTCATCCCTCGTCCTCGTCTTCGCGCCCGACCAGCGCCAGCGCACGGGCGCGCATCTGATGGGTCATGCACCAATGCGCCAGCGCTTCGTCGCGTCCGTGGGTGATCCATGTTTCATTGGGCGCGACTTCGCGGATGGTGCCGGTCAGTTCGTCCCAGTCGGCATGGTCGGAGATGACGAGCGGCAATTCGACATTGCGCTGCCGCGCCCGCTGGCGGATACGCATCCATCCCGACGCCATGGCCGTGATCGGATCGGGCAGGCGGCGGCTCCAGCGGTCGTTGAGGGCCGAGGGCGGCGCGACGACGATGGCGCCGCGCATCGCCTTTGCGGGCAGTCCGGTCGCGAGACGAAGCTCGCCCAGCTCCACGCCGAACGAACCGTAGAGCGCACACATCCTTTCAAGCGCGCCATGGATATAGATCGCATCGTGATGGCCCCTTGCCCGAAGTTCCGCGATCAGCCGCTGCGCTTTGCCCAAGGCATAGGCGCCGACCAGCACGCACCTGTCCGGATTGGCGTGAAGCGCGCCCAGCAGCCGGTCGATCTCGCTGCCGGTATCGGGATGGCGAAAAACCGGCAGGGCGAAGGTCGCCTCCGTGACGAAGATGTCGCAGGGCACCGGCTCGAAGGGCAGGCAGGTGGGGTCGGCGCGCCGCTTGTAGTCGCCTGTCACCACGACCCGCTCGCCCGCATGTTCCAGCACGATCTGGGCCGATCCCAGGACGTGGCCGGCGGGCACATAGCGGATGGACACGCCGCCCAATCGGAAATCCTCGCCATAGCCGACCGTCGCGCCCGCCGCCGTGCCGTAGCGCAGCGCCATGATGGCGAGCGTTTCCCTGGTCGCCCATACGCGGCCATGCCCCCCGCGCGCATGATCGGCGTGGCCATGCGTGACCAGCGCGCGTTCTCGCGGAACGGACGGATCGATCCATGCATCGGCGGGACGCACATAGATGCCGGTGGGATGAGGCTCGATCCAATGGGACATGCAGGCACAAGATGGGAAAGCCCGCATCGGTTCCGCAAGGGTCTTCATGGAATCAGCGCGCGCCGTTCGGTCGGGCGGCGCGCTGTCATGTGCCGCCGCAGGCCCATTTACCTATCGGCGGCGATCAAGGCATAGGCGGCAGACATGAGCGGCCTCCCGCATGGCCGGACACTCTATTCGCGGCTATACGGGCTGGGCTGATCCGCGTCTGAGGATCAAGCCGCCTTCCTGAACTCCAGTTCCAGACGGTCCCAGATTTCCACCAGCGCATTCACCAGGTCGCGCATCATGGTTTCATCATGCGCCGGGCCGGGGGTGAAGCGCAGGCGTTCGGTGCCGCGCGGCACGGTCGGATAGTTGATGGGCTGCACATAGGCGCCATATTCGGCGAGCAGGACATCGCTGATGCGCTTGGCCTTGACCGGGTCGCCGACCATCAGCGGGACGATATGCGTGACCGACGGCATGACCGGCAGGCCAGCCTCGCGCATCATCTGCTTGAGCATGGCTGCGGCGGCCTGCTGCCCTTCGCGTTCCTCGCTCGATTGTTTCAAGTGGCGCACGCTCGCCAGCACGCCCGCGACCAGCACGGGCGAAAGCGAGGTGGTGAAGATGAAGCCCGGCGCATAGCTGCGGATGACGTCGATAATCATCTGGTCGGCCGCGATATAGCCGCCCATGACGCCGAACGCCTTGCCCAGCGTGCCTTCGATGATGGTCAGGCGATCGGCGACCTCATCCCGTTCGGAAATGCCACCGCCGCGTGCGCCGTACATGCCGACCGCATGAACTTCGTCCAGATAGGTGAGCGCGTTGAATTCGTCCGCAAGGTCGCAGATCGCCGCGATGGGGGCGATATCGCCGTCCATCGAATAGACGCTTTCGAAAGCGATCAGCTTGGGCGTTTCGGGGTCTTCCGCCGCCAGCAGTTCGCGCAGATGCTCTACGTCATTGTGGCGGAAGACGCGCTTCTCGCAGCCGGAATTGCGGATGCCCGCGATCATCGACGCATGGTTCAGCTCATCGGAAAAGATGATGCAGCCCGGCAGCAGCTTGGCGAGCGTCGACAGCGTGGCTTCGTTCGACACATAGCCGGAGGTGAAGAGCAGCGCACCTTCCTTGCCGTGCAGGTCGGCCAGTTCGGCTTCCAGATCGACATGATAATGGGTGTTGCCGCCGATATTGCGCGTGCCGCCCGATCCCGCGCCGACATCGTGCAGCGCTTCTTCCATGGCGGCGACGACCTTGGGATGCTGGCCCATGGCGAGATAGTCGTTCGAGCACCAGACGGTGATCGGCTTCGGCCCGTTATGGCCGTGAAAGCAGCGGGCGTTGGGGTAAGCGCCCTTGTTGCGCAGGATATCGATGAAAACGCGATAGCGGCCTTCGCTATGGAGCCGGTCGATCGCCTGCGTGAAGATATGCTTGTAGTTCACTGAAAGCCCTATTCCTGTGGCCCGCATCCTCTTGATGCGGGCGTTTAGCTGCTCCACGACGCCATTACCAGCGATAACCGTTCGCAAATATAGGGCGAAATGCCGGCCGTTGGAATCGGACTTTTTGTCCTATAGCGCCTCGATCCGGGCCAGGCCGTAGCCCGTCAGGGTCTTCTCCAGCGCATGGACGTCGTCATTGACGCGCGTGAACACGGCTGTTCCGGGCAGAGGGGCATCCGGCCAGGGCTGGCCTTGCGTCAGATAGGCGATTCGCCGCGCGATGCCTTCGCCGCCATGGACGAAGCGGATGGGATGCGGCGCGGCGGCGGCCAGCTCTTCCTCCACCAGCGGGAAATGCGTGCAGGCGAGCACGGCCACATCCATACGGTCCCCGCCCGGCTGATCCAGCAATCCGGACAGTGCATCGCGGGCGACGGCGGGATCGAGCGTTTCGCCCCGCAATTTCGCCTCCGCCAGTTGCACCAGCGCGGCGCAGCCATGGCGCAGCACGATGCAGTCATTCCCGAACTCGGCGGCGAGCCGGTCGACATAGGGCTGCCGCACGGTTGCGTCCGTGCCCAGCACGCCGAAGACCCGGCTTCGGGAGAGGAGGGCGGCTGGCTTGATCGCGGGCACCGTGCCCACCACCGGAATGTCGAGCGCCGCGCGCACCACGGGCAGGGCGATGGTGGAGGCGGTGTTGCACGCGATCACCGCAAGCCTCGGCCGATAGCGTTCGACCAGACGGCCCAGCAGCGCGGGCACGCGGGCGGCGATTTCCGCCTCGCTCTTCGTGCCATAGGGGAAACCGGCGCTGTCGGCGGCATAAACTACCGGCGCATTGGGCAAAGCCGTGCGCGATGGGCCAAGGATGGAAAGCCCGCCAACGCCGGAATCGAAGAAGAGCAGAGGGGCTGTGGGCGCGACCGTCATGGGCGTTCACATCTCGCCATCCCGAAGCGGGCTGTCAACCGGCGGAAAGCCCACCTTCGTCATTGCCCGGCGCGCCGGGGACGCTATGGTCGCGCCGCAACCTCCCGTTTCGGAGAGACTATGACGGCGCCCTGGCTTGTTCCCGCTTTCCTGCTGCTGATCGGCTATCTGCTCGGCTCCATCCCCTTCGGCCTTCTGCTGACGAAGGCGACGGGCGCAGGCGACCTGCGAAAGATCGGGTCCGGCAATATCGGCGCGACCAATGTGCTGCGGACGGGGCGCAAGGGGCTTGCGGCGGCGACGCTGCTGCTCGACCTTGCAAAGGGTGCGGCCGCCGTGCTGATCGGCGACTGGATGATCGGCGGCGGCGGTGCGATGGCGGGCGCGATGGCGTTTATCGGCCATTGCTATCCGGTGTGGCTGCGTTTTGCCGGGGGCAAGGGTGTGGCCACCATGATGGGCGTGGTGACGGCGCTTTACTGGCCCGCGGGGATCGTCTTCGCGCTGGTGTGGCTGGGCGCGCTGTTCGGCACGCGCTGGTCGTCGGTGGGAGGCATGAGCGCGGCGGTCAGCGCGCCCATCGCGATGGCGGTTATGGGGCGATTCGACATTGTGCCGGTGACGCTTGCGCTCGCGCTGATCGTGTTGTGGCGGCACCGCGCCAATATCGCGCGCCTTGCCAAGGGCGTGGAACCGAAGGTCGGAGCGTCCAGGGGGTGAACGAAAGAGAGCGGTTCGACCGCCTGCGCCTGATCCGTTCGCCGCGCATCGGCCCTGTCGGCTTTCGTCAGCTTCTGGCGCGTTTCGGCACGGCGGGCGAAGCCCTGCGCGCTATTCCCGATCTGGCGGCGCGCGGAGGCGGCAAGGGGCAGGTAGCCGACGCGCGCGCGGTGGAAGCGGAGATCGCGCGCAGCCGTTCCTTGGGCGCACGATATCTGTTGTGGGGCGATGCGGACTATCCTTTCCTACTGGAGCAGATGGAAGGCGCGCCGCCCGCGCTGATCGTGAAGGGCGACAGCGCCCTCGCGGCGAAACCCTGCGTGGCGATGGTCGGCGCGCGCAATGCTTCGGCGGCGGCTTGCCGTTTCGCGCGGACCCTGGCGCAGGAACTGGGGGGAATGGGCGCCACGGTGGTATCGGGCCTCGCGCGCGGGATCGACACGGCGGCGCATCGTGGATCGCTCGCCAGCGGGACCATCGGCGTGATCGCGAGCGGCATCGATCAGGTCTTCCCGCCCGAAAATGCGGAGATTCAGCAGCAAGTGGCGGAGATCGGCCTGCTCGTCACCGAGCATCCGCCCGGCACCCAGCCGCTCGCCCGTCATTTCCCGGCGCGCAACCGCATCATCGCGGGGCTGGCGGTGGGAACCGTCGTGGTGGAGGCCGCGCCGAAATCGGGATCGCTCATCACCGCGCGGCTGGCGGGAGAGGCGGGGCGGGAGGTCATGGCGGTGCCCGGATCGCCGCTCGACCCGCGCGCGCAGGGTTGCAACCAGTTGATTCGCGAAGGGGCGACGCTGATCCAGAATGCCGCCGATGTCATGGAGGCGATCGGTTCGATCGACATCGCCATGGTGCGGCAGCCGCGCATGGATTTTTTCGCCGAACCCGTCAGCGCCGACGTTTCAGAGAAGGAGCGCGCCGCTGTCATGACGCTGCTCGGCTCCGCACCCGCGCCGGTGGATGAGATCGTGCGGCTGTCCGGTCTTGGCCCTGCACTGGTGCAGACCGTGCTGCTGGAACTGGAACTGGCCGACCGTCTGGATCGTCATGCGGGCGGGCGCGTCAGCCTGCGTTGAACGTCCATGGAAGAAAGTCTTGCTGGCGCTTGAGCGACTTACCACTTAATCACCGCACCGCTTGACGCCAGCCGTCAGCGCCTTCCAGACTCGCGCGTACGTGTGAGAATATCCAGAACCGGGGCCTGAATGCAGCTAGTTATCGTCGAATCGCCCGCCAAGGCGAAGACAATCGAGAAATATCTGGGCGGCGATTTCCATGTGCTCGCCAGCTATGGTCATATCCGCGATCTGCCGGCCAAGGACGGCTCGGTGGACCCCGACGCCGGCTTTGCGATGAGCTGGGAAAATTATGGCGACAAGGGCAAGCAGCTCAAGGCCATCACCGATGAGGCCAAGAAAGCCGATCGCCTGATCCTGGCCACCGACCCCGATCGCGAGGGCGAAGCGATAAGCTGGCATGTCCAGGAAGTGCTGCGCGCGAAAAAGGCGCTTCCCGCGAAGGTCGACCGCGTCACCTTCAACGCGATCACCAAGCAGGCGGTGACGGAGGCCATGGCGCATCCCCGCGCGCTGGACGAGGATCTGATCGACGCTTACCGGGCGCGGCGGGCGCTCGACTATCTGGTGGGTTTCACGCTGTCGCCGGTGCTGTGGCGCAAGCTGCCGGGGGCAAAATCGGCGGGGCGTGTGCAATCGGTGGCGCTGCGTCTGGTGGTGGACCGCGAGCGCGAGATCGAGAGTTTCACCCCGCAGGAATATTGGTCCGTCGCCGCGGAGATGGAGCAGGGCGGACAAGGCTTCATCGCGCGCCTCGTCCGCTGGCGCGGCGAGAAGATCGATCGCCTGACCATCGGCAAGGAAGGCGACGCCATGGCCGCGAAGGCGGACGTGGAGGCAGGCCGCTTCACGGTCGAGAAGGTCGAGACGAAGCCGCTCACCCGTAATCCTCCGCCGCCTTTCACCACCTCGACCCTCCAGCAGGAAGCCGCGCGCAAGCTGGGCTTTTCCGCGAGCCACACGATGCGGATCGCGCAGCAGCTCTATGAGGATGGGGCGATCACCTATATGCGGACCGACGGCGTGCAGATGGACGGCAGCGCCATCTCCGCAGCGCGCAAGGCCATAGCGGAGCGCTATGACGGGGGATATCTGCCCGAAAAGCCGCGCCAATATCAGACCAAGGCGAAGAACGCGCAGGAAGCGCACGAAGCCATCCGTCCGACCGATTTCGGGCGGGACAAGGCGGGCGGCGGCGATCATGCGCGGCTTTACGACCTGATCTTCAAGCGCGCGCTGGCGAGCCAGATGGCATCGGCGCGATTGGAACGCACGACCATCGACCTGCTCGACGGCACCGGCCAGCACGGGCTGCGCGCGACCGGGCAGGTGGTGATCTTTCCGGGCTTCCTCGCCCTTTACGAGGAAGGCCGCGACGATAGCGAGGATGAGGACGGCAAGCTCTTGCCCCGCATGGCGGCGGGCGATGCCCCGGCCAAGAAGAAAGTGACGGCGGAGCAGCATTTCACCCAGCCTCCGCCGCGCTATTCCGAAGCGAGCCTTGTGAAGAAGCTGGAGGAACTGGGGATCGGGCGGCCGTCCACCTATGCCTCGACGCTTCAGGTGCTCAAGGACCGCGACTATGTGCGGGTGGAGAAGAACCGCTTCTTCGCCGAGGAAAGCGGGCGGCTGGTGACGGCGTTCCTTGAGCGCTTCTTCGAGCGCTATGTCTCCTATGACTTCACGGCGGGCCTTGAGGACGAGCTGGACGAGATTTCCGGCGGCCGCGCCCAGTGGCAGGCGGTGCTGGAAGCCTTCTGGCGCGACTTCAAGCCCAAGACCGCCGAGGTCATGGAGCAGAAGCCGTCCGACATCACGGCGGAACTGGACAAGTTCCTCGAACCCATGCTCTTCCCCCCGAAGGCGGACGGCAGCAACCCGCGCGCCTGCCCGATGTGCGGCGACGGGCAATTGTCGCTGCGCGGTGGGCGTTTCGGCGCGTTCATTGCCTGCTCCAACTATCCGGAGTGCAAATATACGCGGAAGTTCGGCCAGCCCGGCGGCGCCGATGGCGGCCAGGATACGGGACCCGAAGTGCTGGGCCAGCACCCCGAAACCGGGCAGGATATCGTCCGGAAATCGGGCCGATTCGGTCCCTATATCGAAATGGGCGTGGGGAAGGAGGCGAAGCGCGGGTCGATCCCCAAGGACTTGCCGGATGGCGAACTGACGCTCGACTGGGCGGTGAAGCTGCTGAGCCTGCCTCGGGAAATCGGGATGCATCCCGAAACGGGCAAGCCCATCATCGCCAATATCGGCCGCTTTGGTCCCTATTTGCTGCATGACGGCAAATATGGCCGCCTCTCCTCCACCGCCGAGATTTTCGAGGTCGGCATGAACAGCGCGGTCGCCAAGCTGGCAGACGCCGCCAATCGCGGCGGGCGTTCGGCGGGCGGGCGCGAGCCGCTCAAGGTGCTGGGCAAGCACCCGCGCACCGAGGCGGAGATCAAGCTGATGGCGGGCCGCTATGGCCCTTATGTCACGGACGGCACCACCAACGCCACCTTGCCCAAGACGATCGAGCAGGACGCCCTGACGCTGGAGGAGGCCGCGCAACTGATCGACGCGCGCGCGGCGGCGGCTCCGGCGAAGAAGGGCAGGAAGGCGGCTCCCAAAAAGGCGGCGGCCAAGAAAGCTCCGGTGAAGAAGGCGCCTGCAAAGAAAGCAACCGCGAAGAAGGCCGCGGCTGAATAATCATGCTCGGCGGGATCGCGCCCGGATCGATCCCGCCGCCATCATTGCTTCCCGTGTCCGACAAGCCCGCCGCGCCCTGACATGGTCGATGAGACTGGTTCCGCAGGTCCGGAAATTCAATCGACCCAGTCCAGCCCGATATCCCGGTAAATCCCGCGATCTTCCTCCCAGTCCTCCTTCACCTTGACGTGGAGGTAGAGGTGGACCCGGCAGTCCAGCAGCGCGGACAACTCGGCCCGTGCCTTCGACCCGATTTCCTTGAGCCGCTGCCCGCCCTTGCCCAGCACGATGGCCCGCTGGGTGGGACGGCCGACGAGTATCTGCTGGTGGATTTCCACCGATCCATCCTCGCGCTCGGTATATTTCTCCGTATCGACGGCGGCTGCGTAAGGCAATTCGGCGTGGAGCTGGTGATAGAGCTGCTCGCGTGTGATTTCGGCGGCCATCATGCGGTCGGTGGCGTCGGAAACCTGATCCTCCGGGAAGTGCCATGGCCCTTCCGGCATCGCGGCGGCGAAAGCGGACTTGAGTTCGGGCAGGCCGTCCCCGGTCGCGGCGCTGACGAAGAAAATCTCTTCGAAGCCCAGCGCGTCGTTCAGCTTCTGGGTATGGACCAGCAGCTTGTCCTTCGCGGCGATGTCGACCTTGTTGAGGATCAGCCATTTGCGTTCCGACCGGGCGGACAGGGCTTCGATGATCGGTTCGACCTTCGGTCCCAACCCCGCCTTGCCATCGACGATCAGCGCGATCAGGTCCGCCCCCTGCGCGCCGCCCCATGCCGCCTGCACCATGGCGCGGTCCAGCCGCCGCTTGGGCTGGAAGATGCCGGGCGTGTCGACCAGCACGATCTGCGCGTCGCCCTCTATCGCGACGCCCATGACGCGGGTGCGGGTGGTCTGCGCCTTGGGGCTGGTGATCGCCACCTTCTGTCCCACCAGAGCATTGACGAGCGTGGATTTGCCCGCGTTGGGAGCGCCAACAATGGCAACCACGCCGCAACGCTGGTTATTGAGGTCAACCGTCAATCAAAACTCCATTCATCCGCATGTCGGCGCGGCTGTTTCTGCTTAATCCAAAAATTGCGACGACGACAGGCTTTCAGCCCATCAGCTTTTCCAGCAGCGCCTTTGCAGCGGCGGTTTCCGCCTCCTGCTTCGATCCGCCCGTTGCGCTCGCCTCGCCCGCGCCCTTGATCGAGACGGTGACGGTGAAGCGCAGCGCATGATGCGGGCCGGATCGGTCAGTCATCACATATTCGGGCGGCTTGCGCCGGTTGGCGGCGGCCCATTCCTGGAGCGTGGATTTGGGATGGCGGGGCGCGCTGGTCTGCGTGTCGACCCGGTCGGCCCACAGCCGCCGCACCAGCGCCCGCGCTTCGTCCAGCCCGCCTTCCAGATAGAGCGCGCCGATCAGCGCCTCCATCACGTCGCCCAGCACATTGTCGCTGTCGTTCGCGCCGTCGTCGCGCGCCTGTTTGCCCAGCACGAGATGGGTGGACACGCCCGCCCCGCGCGCGATCTCGGCACAGGTTTCCCCGGACACCAGCGCATTGAACCGGCGGGATAGTTTCCCTTCCGGCTCGTCTGAAAAGCGGTCATAGAGCCATTCGGAAATCAGCAGCCCCAGCACCCGGTCGCCCAGGAACTCCAGCCGTTCATAATTGGCGGCATTGGCGCTGCCATGGGTCAGCGCCTGTCGGAACCGCCCCTCATCGCGCGGCGCGCGCCCAATGAGGACGCTCAGCCACGCCGCCGTGTCGGGCTTGCTCAAAAGCCTTCCCCGATCCGGCTCCATCGCGCGGCGGTGAACCAGGTCCAAGGCAGGAACCAGTTGGCGCTGCCGTCGGTCGAGAAGACGGAGATCATCGCCTTGCCCACCAGATTTTCCTCCGGGACTAGGCCGATGCCGCCGCCATCGACCGCCGGAAAGCGGCTGTCGGCGCTACGGTCGCGATTGTCGCCCATCATGAACAGATGGCCTTCGGGCACGACCACCGTATCGCGATCGTCGGCCGCGCCATCGGGCACGAGATCCAGCACATTATAGCTTTTCCCGTTGGGCAGCGTCTCGCGATATTGCGGATAGCGGCACTGGCGTCCGCCGCCGGGCGCGGCTTCCTCGAATGTCGGGCGATAGCAGGGGGAGGGGCTGCCCTCCTTCTGCGCCGCGTCCACCATATTGGGCGTGACGGGGATCACCAGATCGGCGACACGCTTCTTCGGTATGGCCTGTCCGTTCAGGTAGACCGTGCCGCCGCGCACGGAAATCATGTCGCCGGGCAGGCCGATCACGCGCTTGATATAATCATTCTTCTGGCTGGGCGGCGCCTTGAACACCACCACGTCGCCGCGTTCCGGCGTCGAGGCGAAGATGCGGCCGGGGATCAGCGGCACGCCGAAAGGCAGGGAATAGCGCGAATAGCCATAGGGCCATTTCGCCACCAGCAGGTAATCGCCGATCAGCAGGCGCGGCTGCATCGATTCCGATGGAATATTGAACGGCGAAACGATGAAGCTCCGCAGGACAAAGACGAACACCGCCAGCTTTGCGAGAAACCAGAGGAAATCCCGCGTTTCGGATTTTGCGCTCATGCTCGTTCGATGTGTCCCTTCGTGATGCCGGCAAAGCGGCCTGTCGCGGCTTTTGCGGGCTTGAATGAGCCGCGTCAAGCACGGGCACCGATGCAAATGGTCCCGGCTTTGACTAAAGAGGGAAAGAATCGACAGGCGCCGCGTCGGTATCGCCAACGTCACAAGAGGATTTCCCCATGCCGTCTCCTGCACAGGCCGCCATCGCGCGCCTTCCGCAAGCTGACCTCAAGTCCATCTTCACGGCCGATCCCGACCGGCTGTCCCGCTTCGTGCTGACGCAGGGGCCGATCCGGTTCGACTGGTCGAAGACGCATCTGACGGACGATCTGATGGATGCCTTCCTGACGCTGGCGCAGGAGCGGGATTTCACCGGCTGGCGCGAGGCGTTGTTCGCCGGAAAGCCCGTCAACAACAGCGAAGGCCGCGCCGCCGAGCATCCCGCCGAGCGGGGCCAGGGCAATGCCGACAGCGTCGCGCGGGCGCGGATGTTCCATGCCCGGATGCGCGCCCTGATCGACGCCATAGAGGCGGAGGCGCTGGGTCCGATCCGCCATATCCTGCATATCGGCATCGGCGGTTCCGCGCTGGGACCCGACCTGATCGTCGATACGCTGGGCGGCGACGGTCTGCGCTATGATGTCGCCATCGTCTCCAATGTGGACGGCACCGCGCTGGAGCGGGCGATCAGCAGCTTCGATCCGCACACGACATTGATCGCCATCGCGTCCAAGACCTTCACCACGACCGAAACCATGCTGAACGCGGCGAGCGCGATCAACTGGATGGTGGAAGCGGGCGTGGACGACCCCTATGGCCGTGTCGTGGCGCTGACCGCTTCGCCGGACAAGGCGATAGAATGGGGCGTCGACGAAACGCGCATCCTGCCTTTCTCCGAAAGCGTGGGCGGGCGCTATTCGCTCTGGTCCTCCATCGGTTTCCCGGCGGCGCTAGCACTGGGATGGGACGCCTTCGAAAGCCTGCTGGAAGGCGCGGCCGCCATGGATCGGCATTTCCGCCTCTCCGCCCCGCATGAGAACGCGCCGCTGATCGCTGCCTTCGCCGACCAATATTATACGCGGGTGATGGGTTGCCAGACCCGCGCGCTGTTTGCCTATGACGAGCGGCTGCGGCTGCTCCCCTCCTATCTCCAGCAGCTCGAGATGGAGAGCAACGGCAAGAGCGTCACGCGGGAAGGCGATCCGGTGGATGGTCCCACCGCGCCGATCACCTGGGGCGGCGTGGGGACAGACGCGCAACATGCCGTGTTCCAGCTTCTCCACCAGGGCACGATCCTGACGCCGGTCGAGTTCGTCGCCTCGATCGAGCCGGGCCATGCGCTCGATCCGGCGCATCACCGGGCGCTGCTGGTCAACTGCTTTGCGCAGGGAGCGGCGCTGATGCGCGGGCGCGACAATCCCGACGATCCCGCGCGGGCCTATCCAGGCAATCGCCCCTCCACGACCATTCTGCTGGAGGACGTGACGCCGGAGGCGCTGGGCGCCCTCATCGCCTTTTACGAGCATCGCACATTCGCCAATGCCGTGCTGATGGGCATCAACCCTTTCGACCAGTTCGGCGTGGAGCTGGGCAAGGAAATCGCCAAATCCATCGAGGCGGATGGTCCGAAGGGTTTCGATCCGTCCACAATGGCGCTGATCGGCATCGCTTTGGGCGGCGGGTAGGGATTGCGGCGGCTGATTGCGGCCATTTTTCGCCATTCAATGTCCGTCATCCCAGCGAAATCTGGGATTTCACTTAGGCTAGGTCGTGCCTACGAAGAAAAGAGATGCCGGCTTTCGCCGGCGTGGCGGAAGAGGGGAGGCTGCAACGTCCGCCTTCCACCCACAGCCACATAAAAGCTGTTTGTAACTCCGCCGGGGTGCCGTCATATGCGCGGCATACCCAGTGGAGGCTTGCATGAGCGACTATGATTTCGACCTTTTCGTCATTGGCGCGGGATCGGGCGGCGTGCGCGCCTCGCGGGTCGCCGCCGGTCATGGCGCGAAGGTCGCGGTGGCGGAGGAATATCGGATCGGGGGCACCTGCGTCATCCGGGGCTGCGTGCCCAAGAAGCTGCTCGTCTATGGCGCGCATTTCGCCGAAGACCTGAAGGATGCGCGCCGCTTCGGCTGGAATGTGCCCGATTGCGGCTTCGAATGGCCGACGCTGCGCGACAATGTGCTGGCCGATGTGGATCGGCTGGAGGGTCTATACAAGAACACGCTCGACAGCCATCAGGTCGAACTGATCCCCGAACGCGCCGCCATCACCGGCCCGCATTCGGTGCAGCTCGCCAGCGGGCGCGAAGTCACGGCGAAACATATCCTGATCGCCACCGGCGCTTGGCCGGTCGTCCCGGAAATCGAAGGGGCGGAGCATGGTATCACCTCCAACGAAATGTTCCATCTGGAGGCGTGCCCCAGGCGTCTCGCCATAGTCGGCGGCGGCTATATCGCCAATGAGTTCGCGGGCATCTTCCACCAGTTCGGCAGTCAGGTGACGCTGGTAAACCGCTCCTCGACGCTGCTGCGCGGCTATGACGAAAGCGTCCGCGACCGGCTGATGCAGATTTCCATGGGGAAGGGCATCCAGTTCCGCTTCAACGCGCAGTTGGACAAGATCGAAAAGATGGATGACGGCGCCCTCTGCGTCCATTTCAAGGACGGCGATCCGATCCCTTGCGATGTCGTTTTGTTCGCGGCCGGGCGACGGCCCCATACCGATGGGCTTGGCCTCGAAAATGCGGGGGTGGAAGTGAACGAAAAGGGCGCGATCAAGGTCGACGATCATAGCCGTACCAGTTGCGAGAGCATCTATGCGGTGGGCGACGTGACCGATCGGTTGCAACTCACCCCCGTCGCCATTCGCGAAGGCCATGCCTTTGCCGACACCGTGTTCGGCGGCAACCCTCGCACGGTCGATTATGACTGCGTGCCCTCCGCCGTGTTCAGCGATCCGCCGCTTGCGGGCGTGGGCCTGACCGAGGCGCAGGCGAAGAACAAGCTCGGCACGGTCAAGGTCTACACATCCGACTTCCGCCCGATGAAGAATGTGCTGGCGGGCCGGGAGGAAAGGGCGCTCTACAAGATGGTGGTGGACGCCACCACCGACCGGGTCGTCGGCCTCCACATGATCGGTCCCGATGCGCCCGAAATCCTGCAAGCCGCGGCCATCGCGGTCAAGGCGGGCCTTACCAAGCAGCAGTTCGACGATACGGTCGCCCTCCACCCAAGCATGGCAGAGGAGCTGGTGCTGCTGAAATAGGCTTATTCCGCCGCGAACGTCACGACCAGGGCATCCCGCCAGGCGGGCCGCTCGGGATCGACGGCATGGATTTCCGTGACGCCGTGCAGGATGCGGCGATCGTCGATCAGCACCGCGTCGCCCGGCAGGGCCAGCGTGAACTCGCCCAGCCCGGTTCCGTCCGGCGCGCCGATACGGGTAACGCCCTCGCGCACATTGCGGCGTTCGATCAGCATCACGAAGACCCAGTCTACGCCGTCCCGATGCAATCCTTCGGGCGTGGGCCTGCCTGTCTCATCCTTGCCGGTTTCGATACGGAACTGATGCGCCTCGACATGCCAGGACGGCGCGCCGCGCTCCGCAAATGCCCGCGCGCACAGCGCGAAGACGGCCTGCATCACGGCGCCGTCCGCCGTTGCGTCCGCTACTGGATCGAACCAGCGCTGCACGTCGCCGTTCAGCGGATTATAATCGCGGCTCTGGAAATGCGGCTGATGCGGCTTGCGGATGAAGACTCCGTCCTCGCAGCGGAAAGCCGCGTGACGGCGGCGGCGGTAGCGCCCTCCGTCCGCCATGTAGAGATCGGAGCCAAGATCGTTCCAGCTTCCCGCGAAACTCTCCCATGCATCCCACGCGACATTCAGCAGCGCCAGCGTCTGGGCGCTCTCCAGCCGCGCGTAGCCCCGTTCCGCAAGGTCTTCGCGCAGGTCGGGAAGGGCGGCGTCATATGTCATCGCATCCCCTTTTAGGAAAGCCGATCCCCGCCTGGCAGGGCCAATTGGATCAAACTGGCTCAACCGATCCAGTAGGGCACGATCTGCCGGTTGTCGGGATCGACATGGATCGGCCGGTCGGCGGGCGGGAACGCGCGCTGGTCGCAGCTTTGGCGCGGGCAGAGGCGGCAGGTGATGCCGATGGGCGTCGCCGCGCCCTCGTCCTCCAGCCGCAGGCCGTCCGCATAGACGAAGTTCGCCGCATGGGCGACTTCGCATCCCAGCACCACGGCATAGCGGCGCGGCGTTCGGGCGTAGCTGCCGGACGGCTTCACCAGCCCCTTGGCCATGGACACATAGCGCACCCCATCCGGCGTTTCGCCAAGCTGCACGTTGATGCGGTCTGGAATGGCGACTGCCTCATGCACGTTCCATAGCGGGCAGGCCCCGCCGAAGCGCGCGAATTGCAGCCGGGTGGCGCTGTGGCGCTTCGTGATATTCCCCGCCATGTCGACCCGGCAGAAAAAAAAGGGAATGCCGCGCAGCCCCGGCCTTTGCAGCGTCGAGAGGCGATGGCACGCCTGTTCGAAACTGACGCCGAAGCGCCGCGCCAGCTTATCGATATCATGCCGGCTTTCCCGCGCCGCCTCCCGGAACGGCGCATAGGGCATCAGCAATGCGCCCGCCGCATAATTGCCCAGGCCGACGGCCAGCAGCCGGTCCGCGCCCGCCACGGACAGGGCGGCCTTCGCCACGATGTCCGCGATCAGCGTCTGCCCCTCCAGGATCATCAACTGATGGCCCAGCATGAACTTGCGGCTTTCGGTGGGCAGGGCGGCGTTGACGAACAGCCGCCGCTGGCCGGCATTATAGGTGCGGAGCGCAGAATCCGGCGTGTCGGCGATCAGCGTTTCGATGCCGTGCCGCCGCGCCAGCGCCTCCACCAGCATCCCTTCGTCCAGCGCCTGTCCCGCGGTGAAGCTGGCGGCCATATCCTCCGCCAGGCAATCGAGCGGATGGACGTAATTCCCCGCTTCATGGAACCAGTCGCGCGCCGCTTCCCATGGCAGGCGGGCTTGCACGGCATGATCGTTGGCGATGGCCTCCTCGATCATGTTGATCCGCTCATTGGCGCGCATATGGGCGTTGTAGAGATCGACATAGCGGGCTGCGAATTCGGGGAATTGGAGATGAAGCTTCTCGATCCGCTCCGGCTCCAGTAATGCGCCCGGCAGTTCGGGGTGCGCCAGGGCGAAGGTGAACGCCCCCAGAAGCTGCTCCTCCTCCCGGCTGTCGAAACTCGCCCAGTCGGTCGGGAAGGCGCTGGCGAGGGCTGCCTTCACCTTGGCGGTGAGGGGCCGGTCGTCATTCTCCAACTGGCTAAGATAGGATACGGAAATCCCAAGCGCCTGCGCCATGGCGGCTTGGTCCATGCGATGATCGATCCGAAGCTGACGGAGCCTCTGACCGGCGAAGATGCGATTGCCGCGTGCCATGCTGCTCCGCATAATTTGCAAAGTCGTGATTTGCAAATTAGCAAATTTACATTTGCGAAAAAGCGCCAAAGGCTGGAAAGGGGCAGGCATACCCGTCCGTACCGACTGGAGAGATGCCTTATTATGTCCAAGCTCGCCATCATCGAACAGCTTGAAGCGAAGCGCGAAGCCGCCCGCCTCGGCGGCGGCCAGCGCCGCATCGACGCCCAGCACGCCAAGGGCAAGCTGACCGCGCGCGAACGGCTGGAGGTGCTGCTGGACGAGGACAGCTTCGAAGAACTCGACATGTATGTCGAACATAACTGCGTCGATTTCGGCATGGATGAGCAGCATATTCCGGGCGATGGCGTCGTCACCGGCTCCGGCACCATCAACGGCCGGCTGGTCTATGTCTTCAGCCAGGACTTCACCGTTTACGGCGGGGCGCTATCCGAACGGCACGCGACCAAGATCTGCAAGATCATGGACATGGCGCTGAAGGTCGGCGCACCGGTCATTGGCCTCAACGATTCCGGCGGCGCGCGTATTCAGGAAGGCGTGGCCAGCCTCGCGGGCTATGCCGAGGTGTTCCAGCGCAATGTGCTGGCGTCCGGTGTCGTCCCGCAGATCAGCGTCATCATGGGACCGTGCGCGGGCGGCGCGGTCTATTCGCCCGCCATGACCGACTTCATCTTCATGGTGAAGGATTCAAGCTTCATGTTCGTGACCGGCCCCGACGTGGTCAAGACCGTCACCAACGAAGTCGTGACCCAGGAGGAACTGGGCGGCGCCGTTACCCACACCACCAAGTCGGGCGTGGCCGACGTGGCGTTCGAGAACGATATCGAGGCGCTGCTGGCGGTGCGCGATTTCGTCGACTTCCTGCCCGCGTCGAACCGCGAGCCGGTGCCGGAACGGCCCAGCGCCGATCCGTGGGACCGGGTCGACGAAAGCCTGGACACGCTGGTCCCGGCCAACGCCAACCAGCCCTATGACATGCATGAATTGATCCGAAAGGTATTGGACGAGGGCGATTTCTTCGAAGTGCAGCCCGCCCACGCGGGCAATATCCTCTGCGGTTTCGGCCGGATCGAAGGGCGGACCGTCGGCATCGTCGCCAATCAGCCGATGGTGCTGGCGGGGGTGCTGGACATCAACTCGTCCAAGAAGGCGGCCCGTTTCGTCCGCTTCTGCGACGCGTTCGAGATTCCCATCGTCACCTTCGTCGATGTGCCGGGCTTCCTGCCGGGCACCGCGCAGGAGCATAACGGCATCATCAAGCATGGCGCGAAGCTGCTCTTCGCCTATGCCGAAGCGACCGTGCCAAAGATCACCGTCATCACGCGCAAGGCCTATGGCGGGGCCTATGACGTCATGTCCTCCAAGCATCTGCGCGGCGACCTCAACTATGCCTGGCCGACCGCCGAGATCGCGGTGATGGGCGCGAAAGGCGCGGTCGAGATCATCTTTCGCGGCAAGACTCCCGAAGAGATCGCCGAGCGCACCAAGGAATATGAGGACCGCTTCGCCAATCCCTTCGTCGCCGCGAGCAAGGGCTTCATCGATGAGGTGATCCAGCCCCATTCCACCCGCAAGCGCATCGCGCTCGGCCTCCGCAAGCTCCGCAACAAGAGCCTGGAGAACCCCTGGAAGAAGCACGACAATATTCCGCTCTGACATATCGGTCAGGTGACGGATCGTTAAAGCAAAAAGGTATTGGTCATGGACGATCGGGACATTTTCATTGTCGGCGCGGCGCGCACCGCGATCGGTGATTTCGGAGGGGCGCTCAAGGATGTACAGCCCGACGAGCTGGGCCGCATCGTTGCGGTCGCCGCCATGGAACGGGCGGCCGTCGCGCCCGCCGATGTACAGCACGTCGTTATAGGACAGGTCATCCAGAGCGGCCCGCGCGATGCCTATATCGCGCGCGTCATCGGCGTGAACGCGGGTATTCCCGTTGAAGCGCCCGCGCTGACGCTCAATCGTTTGTGCGGATCGGGGTTGCAGGCGATCATTTCCGCCGCGCAGACGCTGAAACTGGGCGAGGCCGATATCGCCCTGGCAGGCGGCACGGAAAGCATGAGCAATTCCCCGCATGTGGTGAAAGCCGCCCGCTTCGGCACCAAGATGGGCGACATCAAGATGATCGACGCCATGCTGGAGGTGCTTTCGGACCCGTTCGAGCATTTCCACATGGGCATCACCGCCGAGAATGTGGCTGAGAAATATCAGGTTTCCCGTGCCGCACAGGATGCGCTTGCGGTCGAAGGGCATAGCCGTGCCGCAAGAGCCATTGCGGAAGGCCGCTTCAAGGAACAGATCGTGCCGGTGGAAGTGAAGAGCCGCAAGGGCGTCGTCACTTTCGATACGGACGAGCATGTCCGCGCCGACGCCAGCCTGGAGGAGATGGCGAAGCTCAAGCCTGCCTTCCGGAAGGAGGGCGGCACCGTGACACCCGGCAACGCATCCGGCATCAACGATGGCGCGGGCGCCGTCGTGGTGGCAAGCGGCAAGGCGGTGGCGGAAAAGGGCTTGAAGCCGCTTGCGCGCATCCTGGGATGGGGCCATGCGGGCGTCGATCCGCGGATCATGGGCGTCGGGCCGATCAAGGCGGTTCCCATCGCTCTGGAGCGGGCTGGTGTGACGCTCGATCAGATCGACGTGATCGAGGCCAATGAGGCTTTTGCCGCGCAGGCCTGCGCCGTCGCCAAGGAACTGGGCTTCGATCCGGAAAAGGTCAATCCCAATGGCAGCGGCATCGCGCTGGGTCATCCGGTCGGCGCGACCGGCGCGATCCTGACGGTTAAGACGGCCTATGAACTCAAGCGCACGGGCGGTAAATATGGCCTTATCACCATGTGCATTGGCGGCGGTCAGGGGATCGCCATGGTCATCGAGAATGTGGCATGAAACTCGGACGGCTTAACCATATCGGCATTGCGACGCCCTCGCTGGAGGCCAGCGTCGCCTATTATCGCGACGTGATGGGCGCGACGAAGATCCACGAACCTTTCGATATGCCTTCGCAGGGCGTGAAGGTCTGCTTCGTTGACACGCCGGGCGAAAACGGCACCAATGGCACACAGATCGAGCTGATCGAACCGCTGGGCGAAAACAGCCCCATTCACGGCTTCATCGCCAAGAACCCGGCGGGCGGACAGCATCATATGTGTTACGAAGTGCCCGATATCCATGAGGCGAAGGCATGGTTTGAAGGTCTGGGCAAGAAGGTGCTGGGTGAACCCCGCATCGGCGCGCATGGCACGCTGATCTTCTTCGTCCATCCCAAGGACATGAACGGTGTCCTGACCGAAATCATGGAAACGCCCAAAGAGGCGCACTGAACGGAATGAACGTCTCTCGACTGCACTCGGGACGAACGGAGATTGAAGTGACCGACAAGCCGACGCTGGATCAATGGGCCGCCGCCGCGACCAAGGAAGTGAAGGGCAAGGACCTCACCTGGCACACGCCGGAAGGGATCGACGTCAAGCCGCTTTACACGGCGCAGGATGTGCAGGTCGATCCGGGCCTTCCCGGCTTTGCGCCCTTCACCCGCGGCGTGAAGGCATCCATGTATGCGGGGCGTCCCTGGACCATCCGCCAATATGCGGGCTTTTCAACCGCCGAGGAATCCAACGCCTTCTACCGCCGCAACCTGGCGGCAGGGCAGAAGGGGCTTTCCGTCGCCTTCGACCTTGCCACCCATCGGGGATATGACAGCGACCATCCGCGCGTCGTGGGCGACGTGGGTAAGGCGGGCGTGGCGATCGACAGCGTCGAGGACATGAAGATCCTGTTCGACGGCATTCCGCTCGACCAGATGTCGGTCAGCATGACCATGAACGGGGCGGTCATCCCGATCCTCTCCTTCTTCATCGTGGCGGGCGAGGAGCAGGGCGTCGACCGCAAGCTGCTGGACGGGACCATTCAGAACGACATTCTGAAGGAGTTCATGGTCCGCAACACCTATATCTACCCGCCCGAACCCTCGATGCGGATCATCTCCGACATTTTCGGCTATACCAGCCGCGAGATGCCGAAATTCAACAGCATCTCCATCTCCGGCTATCACATGCAGGAAGCCGGTGCGACGCAGGTGCAGGAACTGGCCTTCACCATCGCGGACGGCATGGAATATGTGAAATATGGCGTGGCGTCGGGCCTCGACATCGACAAGTTCGCGGGACGGCTGAGCTTCTTCTTCGCCATTGGCATGAACTTCTTCATGGAGGTGGCGAAGCTGCGCGCCGCACGCGTCCTGTGGCATCGGGCCATGACGAAGCTGGGCGCGCAGGACGAGCGCTCCAAGATGCTGCGCACCCACTGCCAGACCAGCGGCGTGTCGCTGACCGAGCAGGACCCCTATAACAACGTCATGCGCACCACCATCGAGGCGATGGCCGCGATGCTGGGCGGCACCCAGTCGCTCCACACCAACGCGCTGGACGAAGCCATCGCGCTGCCGACGGATTTTTCGGCGCGCATCGCCCGCAACACGCAGATCATCATCCAGGAAGAGACGGGCATGTGCAATGTCGTCGATCCGCTGGGTGGCAGCTATTATGTCGAAGCGCTGACGCAGGAACTGGTCGACCGCGCCCAGGAGATCATCGACCGCGTCCAGAGCGAAGGCGGCATGGCAAAGGCAGTCGCGGCAGGCTGGCCCAAGGCGATGATCGAGGAAGCCGCCGCCGCCCGTCAGGCCCGGGTGGACCGGGGCGAGGACGTGATCGTCGGCGTCAACAAATATCGCCTTGCCAATGAAGACCTGCTGGAAACGCTGGAGGTCGACAACACCAAGGTCCGCGAAGCGCAGATCGCCCGCATCAACAAGATGAAGGCGGAGCGCGACGAGGCGAAGTGTCAGGCGGCGTTGGATGGGTTGCGGAAGGGGGCGGCCAGCCCCGCGAGCATCGAGAACAACCTGCTCGCGCTGGCGGTGGAGGCGGCACGCGCCCGCGCGACGCTGGGTGAAATCAGCTCCGCGATGGAGGAGAGCTTCGACCGCTATGGCACCGTGCCGACGCCGGTGAAGGGCGTCTATGCCGCGCCTTACAAGGACGACAGCCGCTGGAAACAGGTTCTTGACGGTGTGCAGGCCGTCGAGCGGCGCCTTGGTCGCAAGCCGAAGATCCTCATCGCCAAGATGGGGCAGGACGGCCACGACCGGGGCGCCAATATCATCGCTTCCGCCTTCGGGGACATGGGTTTCGACGTCGTGTCGGGACCGTTGTTCCAGACGCCGGAGGAAACCGTCGTGCTGGCGCTGGATAGCGGCGTGGACGTGGTCGGCGCATCGTCGCTCGCCGCCGGGCACAAGACGCTGATCCCCGACCTCATCCGCCAGCTTCGCGAAGCCGGGCGCAACGACATCAAGGTGATCGCGGGCGGGGTCATTCCGCCGCAGGATTATGACTATCTCCGTGACGCGGGCGTGCAGGGGATTTATGGCCCTGGCTCCAATGTCGTGGAATGCGCCGCCGACGTGCTGCGCCTTCTCGGCCATAACATGCCCCCGGCGGGGCTGGAGGAAGCCGCTTGAACCAGATGACGCCCCGCACCGACTGGACGCGCGAGGAAATCGCCGCGCTGTTCGACCTGCCCTTCAACGACCTGATGTTCGAGGCGCAGTCGATCCACCGCGCGAACTTCCCGCGCAACGAGGTGCAGCTTTCGACCCTGTTGTCGATCAAGACCGGCGGCTGCCCGGAGGATTGCGGCTATTGCAGCCAGTCGACCGAAGCGGAAAGCGGCCTCAAGGCGACCAAGCTGATGGACGTGCAGGCTGTGCTTCAGGCGGCGGCGCAGGCCAAGGATCATGGTTCGGGTCGTTTCTGCATGGGCGCGGCATGGCGTAATCCCAAGGAACGGGACATGCCCAAGCTGGTCGAGATGGTGAAGGGCGTCCGTGCGATGGGCATGGAAACCTGCATGACGCTCGGCATGTTGAGCGGGGGGCAGGCCAGGCAACTCGCGGATGCGGGCCTCGATTATTACAACCACAATATCGATACCTCGCCGGAAAACTATGCCAACGTCATCACCACCCGGAGCTTCGAGGACCGGATCGAGACGCTGGAAAATGTGCGTTCGGCGGGCATCAACGTGTGTTGCGGCGGCATCGTGGGCATGGGCGAGACGCGGAGCGACCGCATCGGTTTCCTCCACGCGCTTGCCACCATGCCGCATCCGGAAAGCGTGCCGATCAACGCGCTGGTGCCGGTCGCTGGCACGGTGCTGGGCGATATGCTCAAGGACACGCCGCTCGCGAAGATCGATGAGGTCGAGTTCGTCCGCACCGTGGCCGTGGCGCGGATCGTCATGCCGCAGTCCATGGTGCGCCTGAGCGCGGGCCGCGAGAGCATGAGCGAAGCCTGTCAGGCGCTCTGCTTCATGGCGGGCGCGAACAGCATCTTCACGGGCGACAAGCTGCTGACGGCGGCCAATGCCGGGGACGACAAGGATGCGACGCTGCTGGGCAAGCTGGGGCTGACGCCGATGATGGCGCAGCCGCACGGGCATCTGGAGGCGGCGGAATAATATTTCCCTTCTTCGGTCATGCTGAACTTGTTTCAGCATCCATTGTGCCTTTCCGGCCTTTGGTTCGAGAGGAGAGATGGGCCCTGAACTGAAAGTCGGCGCAAGCCAAACATGTTCAGGGTGACGGTCGCGAGGGAACAGGATAGCCCGCAAGGGCGAGAAGAATAGGACTGGGCAAGGACTAAAGATGGCAATCACCAAGATCCTGATCGCGAACCGTGGCGAAATCGCGTGCCGCGTGATCCGCACCGCGCAGAAGATGGGCATCAAGACCGTGGCGGTCTATTCCGATGCCGATGCGCGCAGCCCTCATGTGCTGATGGCGGATGAAGCCGTGCACCTCGGCCCGCCGCCCGCCGCCCAGTCTTATCTGCTCGCGGACAAGATCATCGAGGCGTGCAAGGCGACCGGCGCCGATGCGGTTCACCCCGGCTATGGCTTCCTGTCGGAGCGCGAGAGCTTCCGCAAGGCGTTGGATGCAGAGGGCATCATCTTCGTCGGCCCGCCCGCCAACGCCATCGCCGCGATGGGCGACAAGATCGAATCCAAGAAGCTGGCGATGGAAGCGGGCGTCAATGTCGTGCCCGGTTTCGTTGGCGAGATCGAGGATACGGAGCATGCCGTCCGCATTTCCAACGAGATCGGCTATCCGGTGATGATGAAGGCGTCGGCCGGCGGCGGCGGCAAGGGGATGCGCCTTGCCTATTCCGAGCAGGACGTCCGCGAAGGCTTCGAGGCGACCAAGCGCGAGGGGCTGAACAGCTTCGGCGACGACCGCGTGTTCATCGAGAAGTTCATCGAAAGCCCGCGCCACATCGAAATCCAGATCCTGGGCGACCAGCACGGCAATATCGTCTACCTCAACGAGCGCGAATGTTCGATCCAGCGCCGCCACCAGAAGGTGGTGGAGGAAGCGCCTTCGCCCTTCGTATCCCCCGAAATGCGCAAGAAGATGGGCGAGCAGTGCGTCGCCCTGGCGCGCGCGGTCGGCTATTTCAGCGCGGGCACGGTGGAACTGATCGTGTCGGGCGCGGACAAGACGGGGGACGGTTTCTACTTCCTCGAAATGAACACCCGTTTGCAGGTCGAGCATCCTGTGACCGAAGAGATCACCGGCCTCGATCTGGTCGAGCAGATGATCCGCGTCGCCAATGGCGAGGAACTGTCCTTCCGTCAGGAGGATGTGAAGATCAACGGCTGGGCCATCGAAAACCGCGTCTATGCCGAAGATCCCTATCGTGGCTTCCTGCCCTCGACGGGTCGTCTGATCCGCTACACGCCGCCCGAAACCGGCGATGGCGTGCGTGTCGACGACGGCGTGCAGGAAGGCGGTGAGGTCAGCATGTTCTACGACCCGATGATCGCCAAGCTGATCACCTGGGCGCCGACGCGCCTGGAAGCCATCGACAAGCAGATCGTGGCGCTCGACCGCTTCGAGATCGAAGGGCCGGGCCATAATATCGACTTCCTGTCGGCGCTGATGCAGCATGAACGCTTCCGTTCGGGGGACATCACGACCGGCTTCATCGCGCAGGAATATCCGGAAGGTTTCGAAGGCGCGCCGGCGTCGGAGGAACTGCTCCGCAAGCTGGCGGCTATCGGCGCGTTCGCCGCCATGGCACAGGCCGACCGCGCCCGCCGCATCGATGGCCAGCTCGGCAAGAAGCTGAAGGCTCCGACCGGCTGGCAGGTCAGGATCGGGGAGGCGATCCATGATGTCGCCATCATGGGCGACGACGTGACCGTCGACGGCGAGCCGCTGGACATGAGCCTTGAATATACGCCCGGCGACCGCCTGATCGAGGCGGAGTTCGGCGATGAGCCGCTTTCGGTCAAGATCGCGCCGATGCGCGCGGGCTTCGTGCTGACCGCGCATGGCGCGAGCCACAAGCTGCGTATCCTGCCCGCCCACGCCGCGCCTTATGCGAAGCACATGATCGAGAAGATCCCGCCCGATCTTTCGAGGTTCCTCATCTGCCCGATGCCGGGTCTGCTGGTGGCGCTCAATGTGAAGGAAGGCGACAAGGTCGAAATCGGCCAGCCGCTCGCGGTGATCGAGGCGATGAAGATGGAGAACATCCTGCGCGCGCAAAAGGCGGGCGTGGTGAAGAGCGTCTCGGCGGCGCAGGGCGAAAGCCTGCCGGTCGACGCGATCATTCTGGAACTGGAATAGCCGTTTTGCAGGACATGGGCGAGAACAGCTCTTGCGCCTGTTCTTGCCTTGGCCGCACGGACATCCGTTGAAACGCGCGGAAAGAAACTCGATGCCTGAACGCTCGACCTGAGAGTGGGATGGGTCTATCGGCGGAGCCATGCGTTCCTTTCCCGCTCCGCTCCGCTTGCGCCTCGATAGCGATGCGCTGGTTTCGAACTGGCAATGGCTTGCAAGGCAAAGCGGCGCGGCCGCCTGTGGCGCCGCGATCAAGGCGGACGGCTATGGTCTGGGCGCTCGCGAGGTCATGCGCCGCTTGATAGCCGCGGGTTGCAGGGATTTCTTCGTCTCGAACTGGCATGAAGCGGAGCAACTGGAAACCCTGCTGGAAACGGGGACCTGCCTGTCGGTCCTGCATGGGGTGCGTGAAGAAGACATGCCCCATGCCCGGATTTCGCGCGCCATGCCTGTATTATGCTCGCCCGGCCAGATCGAACGATGGAAAGCCGCTGGCGGGGGCGAATGTCACGTCATGGTCGATACCGGCATGAATCGCCTGGGAATCGACTGGCGGAATGACGTCGCCGCGCTGGTCGAAGGGTTGCCGATCGATACCCTGTTCAGCCATCTGGCCTCGGCGGACGAGGACACGCCGTTAAACGCGCTTCAACGCGAACGCTTCCTCGCGATCAAGGCCAGGGTCGCAGCCCGGCGCTATAGTCTCGCCAACAGCGCAGGCATTTGCCTGGGCCGCGATTATGCCTTCGATCTGACGCGTCCGGGAATCGCGCTCTATGGCGGCATCGTGCACGATCTGGCCGCCCGCCATATCCGTCAGGTGGTGTTTCCCGAAGCGCAGGTCCTTCAACGCCGCCGTGTCATCGCCGGCGACACCATCGGCTATAATGCAACATTCCGCGCGCCCGCCGACATGGACATAGCGATATTGAACCTTGGTTATGCGGACGGATATTTGCGCAGCTTTTCCGGCTGCGGCGCGGTATTCGTGGAAGGTGAGAGGTTGCCGCTCGTCGGGCGCATCTCCATGGACTTGCTGGCGGTCGACGTGACAGGTAAGCCGGGCATCGGCGAAGGGCAATGGCTGGGCATCGATTATGCGTTATCGCGGGCCGCCGCCGCATCGGGCCTGTCGCAATATGAACTTCTCACCGGCCTTGGAAATCGTTTCGATCGAATCTGGGTATAAGGAAGGCCGCCGATCCATCGACCGGCGGCCCCATCTCCGACGCTGGAAAATCAGCGCTCGATGCACATGGCGACGCCCATGCCGCCGCCGACACACAATGTCGCCAGCCCCTTTTTGGCGTCGCGCTTCTGCATTTCATAAAGCAGCGTGGTGAGCACGCGCGCGCCGGAAGCGCCTATCGGGTGGCCGAGGGCGATGGCCCCGCCATTGACGTTCACCTTCGCCGGATCCCAGCCCAGCTCCTGTCCCACGGCCAGGGACTGAGCGGCGAAAGCCTCATTGGCCTCGATCAGATCGATGTCGTCCAGCGACCAGCCGGCCTTCTCCAGCGCGATGCGGGTGGCCGGGGCGGGGCCTATGCCCATGATCGCCGGGTCCACGCCGCAGGTGGCGAAGGAGGCGATGCGTCCCAGCACCGGCGCAGTGCGCCTGGCTGCTTCCGTCCCGCTCATGACGACCAACGCCGCTGCGCCGTCGTTTATGCCGCTGGCGTTGCCGGCGGTGACGGTGCCGTCCTTCTTGAAGGCGGGCTTCAATGCCTGCATCGCCTCCAGCGTGGCGCCGGTGCGGATATATTCGTCGCTGTCGACCACCACATCGCCTTTGCGCCCCCTGATCGTGACGGGCGCGATTTCGTCCTTGAAGCGACCGGCCGCACGCGCGGCCTCCGCCTTGTTCTGGCTCGCGACGGCGAACTGATCCTGCGCATCGCGGGAAATCTGGTATTTTTCGGCCAGGTTTTCAGCGGTCACGCCCATATGGTAATTGTGGAACGCGTCGGTCAGGCCGTCGAGGATCATGGTATCGACCAGCGACAAGGCGCCCATCTTGACACCGTTGCGCAGATTTTGCGCATGAGGCGCCATGGACATATTTTCCTGACCGCCCGCGATCATGATGCGGGCGTCGCCGGCCTTGATCGCCTGCGCCGCCAGCGCCACGGCGCGCAGGCCCGAACCGCAAAGCTGATTAAGCCCGATGGCGGTCCGTTCGACCGGAATACCAGCGTTGACCGCCGCCTGCCGGGCGGGATTCTGTCCTTGTCCGGCAGTCAGTATCTGGCCCAGTATGACTTCGTCCACGTCTCCGGGCGAGACACCCGCCTGCGCCAGGGCGGCGACGATTGCCGTCCTGCCCAGTTCATGCGCGGGCGTGTTGGCATAGGCGCCCAGGAAACTCCCGACGGCGGTTCGCTTGGCTGCGGTGATGACGATGTCTGACACGTTCACATCCTTGTATTGGGAAATCCTTAGGCCGATCGGCCCCTAGCGCGCCCGCATATCATTATCCGCCATGTCCCGAAAGCCACCGGGACAAGGGATTCCATAGCAGGTCCGGCGCCTGGCGCCCTACGATCATCCCCACATGCCCCATTTGCAGGGTCCGGCCTTCCGCAAGCCTTGGCGCCGCGGCGGCCGGAACGATCCGGTCCGTGGCGGAACGAATGGACAAGCCGGGACAGCGCAGGGATTCGATCTGCACGGCGCGGCCCCGCACCGTCCATTTCCCCGATCCGCTGATATTCCCGTGATAGAATGCCTCGAAAAGGTCGCGTCCCGCGGCAAAGGTCAAGTGCGCGCCGCCATTCGCCCAATCTTCCACCGCGAGGAAGGCGCGCTCATCGTCCGTTCCGTGCGGCGTGTCGGCAAAGGCCGCGAATTTCCGGATGGTGCGCGCGGGATCAAGGGCCCAGAAACCCGATTGAAGAACTTCCATCGGAACATAGCCAAGACGCTGGCATATCGCCTTCGCGCCTCTCCACAGGCCGATGATCTGATCGAGGTCGGCTTGCGGGAAACCGTCGAAATGCCAGGGGGCGGCGATGGTTGCGATGGCCCGCGCCGGATGCAGCATCGCCGCGCCCAGCGCCAGGCTGCCTCCAAGGCAATAGCCGACGAGGAGCGGGGGAGCGGGGAGCGCCGCCAGCATCGGAACCAGTCGCTCCGCTACATGGCCGTCCAGGCCGAGCGTCGAATCTTCCGCCGCGGGCGTTCCCCAGTCGACCAGATAGGCGTCATGCCCTTGTGCGGCCATGTGGCGCAGCATCGATCGGCTTTCCGACAGGTCGAGCACGGTGGGCGGATTGATAAGCGATGGCACGAAGACGACGGGATTACGCCCGTTCGTCTTGCCGTAACGCAGCAATCGGGCGTTTCCCGCCGCAGCAAAGACGGGGGCGGAAGGGGGCGGGGCGGGCCGTTCCGCCCACTGATATTTTTTCAGGCCCTCAAAAGCGCGGCGGCGCAATTCCGGTTCGCCCTCTGTTTCCCGCCATAAAATATCCAGGAAAAGCGGCAAGGGGCGGGGGCCATGTTGCGGCGCGGCATTGGCCTGTGCTAATGCGGAATGAGCAGGTGTGGGAGAGATGTCCATGGCGAAGTCCAAGACGGCAAACGAATCCGAGCCGGTGATTATCAAGAAATATGCTAACCGGCGGCTCTATAATACGGAAACATCGAGCTATATCACGCTCGATCTGTTGTCGCAGATGACTCGCGAGGGGCGCGAGTTCGTGGTGGTCGATGCAAAGACCGGCGAAGACATCACACACAATGTCCTGACCCAGATCATCATGGAGGAAGAGCAGCGCGGCAAGAACATGCTGCCCGTCAACTTCCTGCGCCAGTTGATCGCCATGTATGGCGATTCCATGCAGTCGATGGTGCCGCAATATCTGGAGGCGTCCATGGATGCGTTCCGCAAGAACCAGCAGCAATTCCGGGAAGCGATGAAAGGCGCTTTCGGCGGCGGCCCCTTCGCGGAGATCGCCAAGCGGAACATGCAGATGTTCGAGGCCGCGGCCAGCGCCTTTGGCGGGAGCGTCGCTTCGCCGGCGGCGGCGGAGCCTGCGCGATCCGACGAAAGCAAGGATGACGAGATCGCCGACCTCAAGGCGCAGCTGGCGGCGCTCAACGCCAAGATCGACAAGCTGGGCTAAAGAGTCCCGCCCGCTCGCTTCGGGGGTCGACAGAGGCCGTGCGCGTGCCCTATGGCGCGCCATCATCCGCACTCAGGCAGCCTAAGGTCGACCCCGTGAAACACGCCCTTTCCGTAACCCGTGAACAGGATTTCGCCGCTTGGTATCAGGCGGTCATATCCGAAGCCGACATGGCCGAGGAAAGCGGCGTGCGCGGCTGCATGGTCATCCGCCCGTGGGGCTATGGAATCTGGGAACGCATCCAGAAGCTGCTGGACGACCGGATCAAGGCGACGGGGCACGAGAACTGCTATTTCCCGCTGTTCATTCCGCTGTCCTATTTCGAGAAGGAAGCGGAACATGTGGACGGCTTCGCCAAGGAAATGGCTGTCGTCACCCATCACCGCCTGATCCAGAAGGACGGCAAGCTGGTGCCGGACCCCGAAGCGAAGCTGGAAGAGCCGTTGGTGGTGCGTCCGACGTCCGAAACCGTGATCGGCGCGGCCTTTTCCCGCTGGGTGCAGAGCTGGCGCGACCTGCCCGTGCTCATCAACCAATGGGCCAATGTCGTGCGTTGGGAAATGCGGACGCGCATGTTCCTGCGCACCAGCGAGTTCCTTTGGCAGGAAGGACATACCGCCCACGCCACCGTCGATGAAGCGATGGACGAGACGATGAAGATGCTGGAAGTCTACCGTAGCTTTGCCGAGGAATGTGTCGCGCTTCCGGTCATCGCGGGCGAAAAGCCGGAGAATGAGCGCTTTCCCGGCGCGGTCGCGACTTATTCCATCGAAGCGATGATGCAGGACGGGAAGGCGCTTCAGGCCGGCACGTCGCATTTCCTGGGCACGACCTTCAGCCAGGCGCAGAACATCAAGTTCCAGAACGCCGAAGGGCAGCAGGAACTGGCGCAGACGACAAGCTGGGGCATGTCCACGCGCATGATCGGCGGGCTCATCATGGTGCATGGCGACGACGATGGCCTGCGTGTCCCTCCGCGTGTCGCGCCTCACCAGATCGTCGTGGTGCCGATGCTGCGCGACACGGAGGAGGATGCCGCCATTCTCGATTATTGCTCGGCGCTGGTCGGCGCGCTGAACGGACAGGACGTGTTCCGCGAGCCGGTCCGCGCGCTGCTCGATAGGCGGCCTGCAAAGGCGGCCAACAAGCGCTGGGGCTGGATCAAGAAGGGCGCGCCGATCGTGATCGAGGTCGGCGGCCGCGATGTCGCCGGGGGGAATGTATCGGTATTGCGGCGCGACCGGCTCTATCGCGAGGATGGAAAGCTCGATAGCCAGATCATTGCCAAGGACGATTTCCTCGCGCAGGCCACGACAATGCTGGAGGGCGTCCAGCAGGCGCTTTTCGAGCAGGCACATGCCCGGCTGCACGACAATATCGACCGGACGGTTGCGACCCTGGATGATCTCAAGTCCCTTTTCGCAGCCAGTTCAAAGCCCGGCTGGGCGCTGGTGCAGTGGAGCAAGCCCACGGGAGCGGCGCTTGATAAGGTCGTGGAATGGCTGAAGGGGGAAAAGCTGACCCTCCGCAACATTCCCCTGGATGTGGAAGCCGCGGACGGGGCGTGCATCTTTACCGGGCAAGCCGCGGTGGAACGGGTTCTGGTGGGGCGCTCTTATTAAGCGGCGCATCAGATGGAGTCCCCTGACGCGAAGACGCTTTATATCGCCGGCAGTTTCTGAGCGGCGAAGCCCCAGCCTTTGAGTTTCGACGCACGCTCGATCAAGCGGTCGGCATCCTCGATAGTGAAGGGATGGGCATTTTCCACGCTTTCCAGTTCTTCCCAATCGACAGGCGCCGCGACGGGCGCTTGCGCCCGCGCCCGGGCGGAATAGGGGAGGATGGCCGTGCTTCCCCGCTGATTGCGCAGCCAATCGATGAAAATCCGTCCCTTGCGCTTCGCCTTGCTCATCGTCGCGACGAAGCGCTCCGGTTCCGCCAGGCTTAGCGCTTGCGCGAAGCGGGACGCGAAATCCTTGTGCGTGTCCCAGTCATGGCCGGGCGTGAGCGGAACGACCACATGCACGCCCTTGCCCCCGGACAGCATCGCGAAGGACATCAGCCCTATATCGCTCAACCGGTCGCGGATATTGCGGGCCGCCCGCTTCACCTCCCCGAAATCCAGCCCCTCGTCGGGATCGAGGTCGAAGATCATCCGTTCGGGCTTTTCCACCGCATCGGCGCGGCTGGCCCAGCCATGGAACTCGATCGTCCCCATCTGCACGCAGGCGAGCAGGCCTTCGGCATCCTCGATATAGATATAGTCTTCGCTGCTCCCGTCCTTTTCCCGGATCGGCACCTGCCGCACATGCTCGCCGAAGGAGCCGCTGTCATGCTTCTGGAAGAAGCATTTTTTCGCTCGTCCCTGAGGGCAGCGGACGAGGCTGATGGGACGGTTCGCGGCAAAGGGAAGCATGAGCGGAGCGATGCGCGCATAATAATCCGCCAGTTCGCCCTTGGTCTGGCCGCTTTCGGGGAACAGGACGCGGTCGGGGTTGCTGATCCTGATGCTGCTTTTACTGACGGGCGCGGGTTCGCTCTTCTCGGGCTTTACGGTCCCGGCCTTCTTGTCGGCGCGCAGGCCCAGGAAGCTGCCATGGCGAATGCGCCCGTCGGCGGTAAATTCGGAAAAGGCGACCTCGGCCACCAGCCTGGGTTCGATCCAATGCGCGCCCCGCGCTTCCGCCCGGTTGATCTCGACCGGGGCCTTGTCCCTTGCAAGCGGAGCCATCACCCTGGCCAGATCCTCCATCCCCGCTGCATCGAAACCGGTGCCGACCTTGCCTTTGAAGACCAGCTTGCGACCTTCATGCTGCGCCAGGAACAGGGAACGGAAGGGGCGTCCCTGCGCGCTGCTCGCGGCCCAGCCGACAATGACGAACTCCTGTCGCCGCGTGCATTTGACCTTTACCCAGCTTTTCGTCCGCGTGCCGCGATAAGGGGCGTCGACCCGCTTGGAAATGATGCCTTCCTGCCCGGCATCGCACATCGAACGATAGAGCGTCTCGCCCGCGCCGATGACATGGTCGGCGACATGAACGGGCGGCCTTGCATCATGCAGCAGCGCTTCCAGCCGCTCCTTGCGCTCGATCGTCCCCAAGGGTTTCAGGTCCATGCCGTCCAGCGCCAACAGGTCGAAGGCGAAGAAGCTGAACGGCGTTTCTTCCCTCTGCGCGCCGTGACCGCGTTTCAGCACCGCCTGAAGCGCGGAGAAGCTCGGATTGCCGTCCGTGCCGAAAGCCACGATCTCCCCATCGATCAAGGCTGGCGGGAGGTCGAGCGCGGCGATGCCGCGGGTCAGAGGGATGAATTTGTCGCTCCAGTCCAGGCCGCTGCGCGTGAAGACCTTCACCTGCTTTCCCGCAGCCGCGATCAGCGCGCGATAGCCGTCGAACTTTATCTCATGCAGCCAGTCGTTGCCGGTGGGCACGCTGTCCACCAGGGTTGCGAGTTGCGGCGGGGAGAAGCGAGGCAGCGAACCGCTTCCCTTGCGGCCCCTGGGCTTCACCTGCGCATTGTGATCGCGCGCCGCCTGCATCTTTTGGGCGAAATCCTTGCCCTTGCTTCCCGCAAGGGATTGCGTTCCCGCCCGGTCCGCCGCGATTTCCGCCATGGACCGGCCGGTAAGAACGCTGGTCAACGCCCGGTCGACCAGCGGGGCGCCCGTGTCGGCTTCCTTGTCCTCGATCTTGCGGAGCAGCCAGTTCTCCCGCTTTTCGCCGGGCCGTCCCTTCATGCGGACAAGCAGCCATTCGCCCTTCATGCGCTCGCCATGCAGCACGAAATGGAGATGGCCGTCCTTCAGATCCGCGTCCTTGCCCGCAACCGGCTCCCATGTGCCCCGGTCCCACAGCATCACCGTGCCGCCGCCATATTCCCCCTTGGGAATAGTGCCCTCGAAATCGCCATAGCTGATCGGGTGATCCTCCGTCCGCACCGCCAGCCGCCGGTCGGCGGGATCGAGGCTGGGACCCTTGGTCACGGCCCAGCTCTTGAGCACGCCGTCCATCTCCAGCCGGAAGTCCCAGTGAAGGCGGGTGGCCTCGTGCTTCTGCACGACAAAGCCGTTGCCGCCCTTCGTCCGCATTTCGCCCTTCGGCTCGCGGGTGCGCGTGAAGTCGCGCTTGGCATTGTAGGAGGCGAGGGCGTCGCGCGTGCCCATCAGTCTTCCCTGTCCCGCTTATGGGGGTCTAGCCAGCGCGTTTCGACGACGCGCAATGCCGTCAGCATCAGGACGGCGACGATCGCCGCGCTGATCACGAGCGGCCATTGCGCCGCCCCACAGGCAATGCCGATCATCCCCGCCAGCCATATATGGGCCGCGGTCGTCAGATTGTGGATTTCCCCTTTGTTGAACACGATCAGGCCCGCCGCGATAATGCCGGTGAAAGCGGCGGAGGCTTCGAATACGCGCAGGGGATCGATATTGCCCTCGCCCCGCAACTGTCTATGCAGCGTGATCGCGCTGATCGTCATCAGGGCGCAGGTGAAGCAGATGATGCCATGGGTGCGCATCCCGGCGGGGTGTCCCCGCAATTCCCGATCCAGGCCAAGAAGCAGCCCTAAACCCGCCGCCACGCCGAGCCGCGCCAGGATCGGTCCATCCACCAGATGCAAGGGCGTAGGCGCGTTCAGCTCCATGATCCGCTCCTGCCCCGCCAATATGCACGCGCCATCGGAAACCCTCCCCGGACACAGCGCGCATGTGGAGGAGAAGTTCCCTCGATCTCCTCCAATGCGGCTTCGATCAGGGGCTGGGGCGTTGGCGCGCCGCGAGGCGGATGACGCCTATGCCCTTTTCGATCGCGATGTTCGTTCCGAACGGCGCTGACAGCCGTGCGAGGCGTTCGAGAATGCGCGCGCCGACCGCCGCATCGGCAAGATGCGGGACGCCGCGCTCCGCCCCCTTCGCCGTCACGCCCAGGTCAACGGGATACAGTCGGATTTCCGCAATCTGGCCGTCGATGAAGCGGCTCTCCGCGATCACCGATTCATACAGGTTCGGGTCAGCGAAGATCGCCGCGCCGCGCGCCTGAAGGAACTCCGGCGCCGTCACCTTCGCCGGGTCGACGCCAAACTGGTCGTACATGTCCGCCGGTAGGTGATCGAGCGAGTTGTTCATCATCGCAAAGTTGCCGAGCGAGTAGAAGATCGGCCGCCCCTTGTAGATTTCGATCCCGCGCAACTGGTGCGGGCCATGCGCGATGAAGGCGTCCGCGCCCTCGTCTATCGCACGGCGGGCGAAATCGACCGTGAAGGCGGGCGGCTGCTGCGTTTCCTCGTTCGGTTCGTGATTGTGGAAGGAGAAGATGACGAAATTGCCGTTTTGTTTCGCTTGCCGGATCGAGCGCAGATTGGCGGTCTCGTCCTTGCCGTTCGGCTCATATTCGATCGTCAGCGGCTGCTGGGGTGAGGGGGTGGCGCGGTAGGTGCGTTCGCCCAGTGTCACCGGGGAACCGGGCTTCGCGCCCGCCAGCCTTCCCAGCACCGCGAGGTCCGCGTCGGACACCAGCCCGATCTCGCGCGTGCGGATCACGTTCGCGCCCGGCCGTCCCGGCACCATGCCCAGCGGGTCGGAGGCCGGCGTCATCGGCGTGAAGGTGGAGGTGGCGGCCACCAGTCCGATCCGGCCCAGCGGCGCGTCGAGATAATGCGGCGCGCGCGCTTCCGACATGGTGCGGCCCGTCCCGGCATTGACCAGTTTTGCCGCGTCGAGCCGCCGGATCGTTTCCAGCATGCCCTCCACGCCCCAGTCGGTCGCATGGTTGTTCGCGGTGCTGACGAGATCGAAGCCCATCGAGACGAGATCGTCGACCACCCTGGGATCGCCGAGCATCCATGTGCCGCCGGATTCGGCCTGCGGCGCGCCCTTGAAGGTGGAGAGGTCGAACACGACTTCCTCGAAATTGCCGTAAGTGACGTCGGCGCGGCGCAGAATGCGCAGCATCTCCGGCGACTTGCGCTCCATCGTCGCCAGCATGGGCCTGAGATAGATCAGGTCGCCGACCGCGGCGAGGGTGAACGCCCCGGCGACCGGCGTGCTGGGAACGGGGGTGACGGCAAGCGGCTGGCGCTCATCCGCCGCAGCCGGCGCTGCAAGGCCCGCCATCACCGCCGCTATCGCAAGCGTCGCGTGGCGCGGTCTTGCCATCCATCCGATGCGTCCAGCCCCCATCTGCCATTCTCCCGTTCAAACCGTGCCGAATTTGGGCAGAGGACTAGAATGTCTCGCTGTCATCAACCTGTCATGGTCGGCGGTCCGGGTCATTCTTCGGCGCCGGGAAATCGACGATCGCGCGCAGGCCGCTGCCGCCCGTTCCATCCGCCAGCGCGACATGCGCGCCGATCCGCTCGGCCAGCGCGCGGACGATCGGCAGGCCAAGCCCGCTGCCGGGCGGCGCATTTTCCCGAGGGACGCGATAAAAACGGTCCCACACCTTTTCGCGCTCGGCTTCGGGAATGCCCGGCCCATCGTCTTCCACGATCAGCCGCACGCCCTTTTCCGCGCGCTCCACGATCACGCGAACGGTGCCGCCCGTGCGGTTATAGCGTATCGCATTATCGACCAGATTGCTGGCCAGCTCTGCCGCCAGCGCCGGGTCGCCCAGCGCGGCGAGCGGAGCCTTCGCCTCGAACACTATGTCGACGCTGTCATTCTCACTCCGCGCGGCATGTTCGGCCGTCACGCGGCCGGCGAGCGCAGTGAGGTCGAACGACTGGGCCGGCAGGCTCTGCTGTTCATCGGTGCGCGCCAGTGCGATGAGTTGGAACAGCAGCCGTTCCAGCGTCTCCACGGCAAGGGTGATGTCGCGCATAGCCGCGCGCGCATCGGGCGTATGAGGACCCGCGCGGCGCAGCACGTCAAGATGCACGCGCGCCACCGCCAGCGGCGTGCGCATCTGGTGCGACGCGTTGGAGGTGAATTGGCGGAGCGATGCGTTGATCTTCTCCAGCCTCGTCATCAGCCCGTTGAAGGATTCGACGAACGGCACCGCCTCGCGCGGCATGTCGGGCTGGAGATGAAGGCGAAATTGCGGTGACGGATCGGTCTGTGCCGCGCCGACCTGCCGGGTCAGCGCGGCGAAGGGCCGCAGGCCCCAGCCGATCGCCAGCCAGATCAGCAGCACCGCGACGATCAGCGTCGCCGCGCCTTCCCCCGCGATCTGGAGCGCGTAACGGCGGGTATAGGCTTGCTGGTCGTCGACATAATCGGCGATCTGGATCGCCACCAGATCGGGGCCGCCGTCCAGCCGGCGAATTTCCGTCGCTATCCTCGCCGGCCGGCCGTGCAGCGTCCCGTTGCGCAGATAGGCGGCCTGCGTCACACTGGCGGCATCTTGCGCGTGGACATAGCCGCGCACCATGGGCGTGTCGCGCGCCTGCTTGGGAAACTCGGTCGGAGGATGACGATCGATCACGCCGTCGTCGTCCAGGCGATAATCGGGGGGCGGGCGCAGGTCCGGATCGCCCATCAGCACTTCCTTCCCCCGATAGACGCTGAAGTTGACCACAGGCCGGGCGCGGCGCTCCAGCAGGTGAATGACGATGGGGGCGATCTTCTCCCGCACGGCGGGCGGCTGACCGAAGGCGAGGCTGAGCGTGCGCACCGATCCGACCAGCACGCGATCGAGCGTTTCGGCTTCGGTGTTGCTCACCACCCAGCCGGCGATGCCGGTCAACAGCGCGATGAGCAGCGCCACCGGCAGCATCACGGCCGCGATCAGCCGGGTTTGAAGCGACTTGTAGCGCCTGTGCGCCATCGTTCAGTGGGCCTCGATCATATAGCCCAGCCCGCGCACGGTGCGGATTGCAGGCCCCTTGTCGCCCAGCTTGCGGCGCAATCGCCCGATATAGACCTCCAGCGCGTTGATCCCGACATTGTCGTCGAAGCTGAACACCGAAGCGGAAAGCCGCTCCTTGCCCACCAGCCTGCCAGGCTGGGTCATCAGCGTTTCCAGCACGGCCAGTTCCCGCGCCCGCAATGGCACCACCACGCCCTCCAGCAGCACGGTGCGGCTGGAACGGTCGAATTCCAGCGCGCCGAGCTTCAGCACCGGGGCCGGCGTGCCGTGCGCCCGGCGCATCAAGGCGCGGACGCGGGAATGCAGTTCGCGCGGGTCGAAGGGCTTGACCATATAATCGTCGGCGCCGTGATCGAGGCCCGTGACGCGGTCGTCGATCCGGTCGCGGGCGGTCAGGATCAGGATCGGCGTCGTCACTCGCGACTGGCGCAGGCGGCGCAGCAGCTCGATCCCGTCGAGGTCCGGCAGGCCAAGGTCGAGAATGATCGCGGCATAAGGCTCGCTCGGCGCGATCAGCAGCGCATCCTCGCCGCTGCCGACAATATCGACCGAGCATCCCTCGGACCCAAGGGAGGATGCGATCCCGCGGGCGAGCGCGGCGTCGTCCTCCACCAGCATGATGCGCATCCCGCTTTCCTTCGGTTGCATGCGTCCAATTCTTTCCGGAACTTCCTCGCACTCCCGCCAGCCACGTCAAGTGGAACGGCGCATTGAAAATGAAAAAGGGGGCGACCGCCGTGCGATCGCCCCCCTGTCCCTTTTCAGCGCCCTGTGCGACGCTGGATCAGAAGTGAACCTTCGCGCCAACATTCATGTAACGGCCGATCGCATCGTAGAAGATCGAGCCATAGGTGGTGAGCGGCGGCTTGCGGTCGAACAGGTTGTTGACGCTGGCGAACAGGGTCAGCCCGCCGATCGTCGCCTGACCGCCAAGATCGACATAGGTGCGGCTGCCGATCTTGTTGTTGGCAAGGTCGAGCAGGTGGTCATAATTGCCGCCGCCGACATAACGCACGCGCGCGTCGATGGAGAAGTCGCTGTTCGTGTAGGTGATCGAACCCGTGCCGCGCCACTTGGGCGTGCCGAAGTTGACGCCGTCGCCGACGTCGCCGGCGCGGTCCATGACCGTCACGCCGTTGTCGATCTCGACCTTGGGAACATAGGTCGCCAGGGCGCGGAAGCGCAGCGAGCCGGGCAGGTTGCCGATACGGTCCAGCGGCAGCGTGTAGGACGCTTCCATATCGATCCCGCGCGTCTTGTAGTGCGCCAGATTGATGTAGGTCGAATAGATCGTGGTCGGCGCACCGTTGGTATCGCGGACGATCTGGGCGCACAGCGTGGGATTGCCCCGGCCCTGATCGCAGCCGCTGATGATATCCTGCGCGCCGAGCGACACGATCGCATCCCGGATCTTGATCTGGTAATAATCGACCGAGAGGTTCAGGCCCGGCACGAAGGTCGGCGTGAACACCGCGCCCAGCGTCAGCGTGCTGCCGATTTCCGGCCGCAGGTTCGGGTTGCCGCCCGCATAGCGGGTGACGTTGTAGGTATTGCCGCCCTCCGCGACCGAGAAGAAGCTGGTGGCGACCGTGGTGTACAGTTCCGTCAGGCTGCCTGAACGGATGTCGCGTGAACGTGATACGCGCAGCAGCAGATTGTCGAAGATACGGTCCGTCAGGCCCAGCTTCCACGACCAGATGCCGCCGCTGGTGCTGTAGTGGCTGTAACGCGCCGCGCCATTGACGTCGAGCTTGCTGAACGGCTGGTCGAGCAGCGGCACGGCCACTTCGGCGAAGCCTTCCTGCACGTTGAACCCGCCATCGAGCGGCGAGAAGTTGAAGCGGCTGAAGCCGCTCGCCGCCGACACCGGATCAAGGTTGCTGGTCGAGATGCTTTCCCAGCGCGCCTCGCCGCCGATGGCCACCGAAACCGGACCGGCCCAGGTGTTGAATGCATCGCCGCGCAGGCTGACGCCGGTCGAGTCCAGCTTGGTCGTGTAGGCGACATGCGCCTGGTTGCCGAACACATAGTTCACCGCCGCCGGATCGGCCGCGCCTTCGCCGAAGATGTTGAGTGGACGGCACGCGGTGCCGGGATCGGTGAGCGCAATGGCGCAGACGATGTTGTTATTGCCGTCGCGCACCGCATCCAGCGCGTTGGCAAGGTTCGTGCGGGTGATCTGGTTGTCGTAGCTCTGGGAATTTTTCAGTTCGCCATGGGAATAATAGGCGCTGTACTTCCAGTTGCCGTCGCCGATCACGCCGTCGACGCCGATCGCGCCTTCGATGTTGCGGCGGCTGAACCCGAAGGTGCGCATGCCGTAATCCTCGAACACGCGGCCGACCGTGATTTCCGTTTCCCCGGCTGCGGCGAGTTGGTCCTGCACGCCCTGGGTCAGGAACGGGTTGGTGGCCGACAGCGTGTAGTTGCCGGTTTCCGCATAGAAGGGATATTTCGCCCAGATGCGGCTCACCGCGGCGTCGGCCCAGAAGGTCGCCTGCCCGACTTCATAGCTGAGGCGCGCATAGCTATTGTAGCGCTGATAGGGGTTGGTCAGCGTATGCTCGCTGTTGGACGACACACCCTCGCCGCCGACCATGGAGCTGCCGCTCACCTGACCGAATTGGAACGGACGCAGCGAACCATCGGCATTGAAGGTCTGGCCCGCCAGGCTGCCCGAGGTGATCAGGCCGTTGGTGCCGAAATTGGAATAGAAAACATCGCGCGACAGGATCAGCTTGTGCCCGTTGACGCCGCCGACCGGCGAAAACAGGTCGGTGCTGCCCACATTCGGACGCGAGAAGCGATCGAAGATGCCCATATCCTGCTGATATTCGCCGCCGATCATGAAGTGGCCGCGCCCTCCGGCGAAGCTGGTGCCGAACGAACCGTCGAAGCTGTAGCGGTGGCCGTCCCCGCGCGAGGAGATGCCGGTCTGCCCGCCGACCGTCAGCCCTTCGAGCTTGTCATCGAGGATCAGGTTGACCACGCCGCCGACCGCGCCCGAACCCCAGGCCGCGCTGGCGCCGCCGGTGACGACCTCGACCCGCTTGATCATGTTCTGCGGGATCGTGTTCAGGTCGGCCGAGCCGGTGAAGCGGCGGTTGTTGAGCAGGGTCAGCGTGCGCGTCACGCCAAGCCCGCGCAGGTCCATCGCCGAGGACGAGGAATTGGTGTTGGCGACCGTGCTGACCGGAGTCTGGGTCGCGCGGAATTGCGGCAGGTCGTTGAGCGCCTGCGCGATGCTGGGACGCGCGCCCATGCGCAGGTCGACGTCGCTGACCACCGTGGTCGGGGTCGGTGCGTCGAACCCGGCCTTGTCGATGCGCGAACCGGTGACGATGATCTCG